>JAABUZ0100000406.1_pt1 | contig 108456 bp, 109 predicted proteins | sample 5562091 | NCBI WGS metagenome assembly JAABUZ01 (sample SAMN12813069, study PRJNA571459) | rock metagenome | isolation source: Antarctica rocks | place: Antarctica: Victoria Land, Linnaeus Terrace sud | collected 2015-12-21
CTCCCCCTCCCTACAAACCTCGAATCCCTCCTCCGCTTCTACCTCAACCCTCCCTTTCACCAACCTCGTCGGAACCCCCAACTTCCTCAGATTCGGCTCTACGGAATGCCCCACCGGCACGTCTTCTTCTCTCGGTATCTCCCCGCCACGACTGTACAGATGCCCCGGCGGGAGACGGAAAGAGCGCGAAGCGATGGTGCCGGCGCGCGCGAAGTCGGAGGGGTGGAAGGAAGAGAAGTAGGCAAGGACGGCGCTGGGGGGCTGGGGGGAGAAGAGCAAGCCCACGGTGCCGTGGAGGTGAGGGGTGAGGAGGTGGGTGTGCGGGTGGGGAGCGGTGGCCGGGGTGCTGCCGAGGGCTTTGGCCATGACTTTTGTTTTGCCGAAGAAGAGGCTTTGGGAAAGAGGGGGCGCGCGTCAGCGAGTGTATAGAGAAAGGGGGGTTTTTTGGGGTTTGGGGGAGAGCAAGCAAGGGGCTTTATTGGAATTGCAGTTACCGGCTGTCTGATAATCGAGTGCGCACGTCTTTGAGGTAGGTGTTGCGCATGTTGTCGACGGCGAAGACGTAGATGTAGGGGTGTTGCGGGATGCATTCTTGGATGTTGGCGTAGAGTTTCAGAGTCAGTGCTTTGCCCTTTTTGGTCGTTTTCGAGAGGTGCACCACTTTGGCGCGTTTGGATTTGGGCATTGTTGGCGCCTGGTAGAGAGAGAAAATGCTATGTTGGGGGGGGGGGGGGGGGGGGGTATGGGAGGATATTTCTGATTTATTTTGAAAGATGTGGACTTTTTGGGGGGTTGTGGGGCTGAGTGGGAGCGGTGCTTATTCCGCTTTGACTGCTAGAGTTCTGGCTGATGAAATGGCGGTGTTTTGCGACAATAGAAAAGAGAAGGGAGATTGGAGATGAGCGAAACACAATGATTATTCGGAAACGATACCGAGCGCATCGCTGAAAGGATGCTCAATTTCATGGACTATGTCCAAGACCGGTTCTACGCTGCGTCGAACTGGAACCGAGACAATTCTTACGGCTCATTGACAGCCACATCGCGCAGTATGTACTCTTTCTCTTCGAGTGCTAGCCATACCAACGAAAAAAGTCCCAATATTCTAATTCGGAACCACAGACCTCCTCGACTTCCCCACCCCCTCCGGCCTCCGCTTCCACGTCTCCTCCCTCTCCTCCGCCAACTTCGCAACCTCCTACACCCTAGGGTCCGTTGGCCTAGTCGACGGCTCCCTCTCCTACCTCTACTCCTCTCTCCCCCTCGCAAACACAGTGTCAAAAAGCAGCGGCATCTCCCTTCACCACTTGATCCCGGGATACCGGCAACTGCAGCCATTGCGCAAACCAGATGAAACTTACCTATGGGAGATATGGCAGGGCGGGAAGAGGGTAGACAGGAGGGATGCGTTGCTCTACGGGCGGTTGTTTCTACCCAGGAGCACGCTCGAGGCGCTCTATTTGAGGCGGTTGAGCCCGGCTAGCCAGTTGAAGGTGTCGTGCGTCAGTGACTCGCGATTGCCAAACGGCGGCACCATTCTCGCGCTGCTGCAGCACGATACCGCGAAACACAGCACCGAATACCTCTACAGCACCGACAGCGCTCTCCTCGGCGTGCGCGGGCTCTACAACTTCGGCCCGGAACCCATCTCCCCCCCCATTTCCATCGGCACCGCCACGCCCACTGACGCCGCACCGAGGGAGCCCCATGGCCGGTTCTCCGCAGGCGCGGAACTCTACTACGGCGTCCTCAACAAATCCGGCGGCATCAGCACCGGCCTACGCTTCGCCACCCTCCCCGCACACTCCGGGTTCCCATATACCATGGCCCTGACCCTGAACCCGCTAATGGGCAATCTCAGCAGCACCTACTCCGTGCTCGCCTCCCCGCTGCTGACCCTAAGCTCGCGCTTCGACTTCAACGTGTATAGCTACGAGAGCGAGTTGCAAGTAGGAATGGAGCTGTGGCGGCCGAAACAGAAGAGCAAGGACCTAGCGTGGGTGCGAGCGAAGCTGGGGATGAAGGAAGGGGAGGAGGAGGAGGAGGAAGAAGGCGGGTGTCTGAAAGCGAGGGTCGATCAAAAAGGCGGGATCGGCGTGCTGTGGGAAGGGAGGGTGAAGGAGCTGCTAGTCAGCGCGGGCGTGGAGGTCGATTTACGGGGCCGCCAGGACCTTATCCGCGGGATCGGCGTCGAGGTCGCTTATTCCAGTTGACGACTTATCGGAGAAAAGAGAGAGAGCCCTGAGGGAATAAGTTTGGTGCATCAGCGTTGGGCGTTTTTGGGAACGGATTGGGGTGGTAGGGGGGGTGGTAGGTTGGATATGTATAATTCCCCCTGAGATGGTTTTCGGATATACATATATATACAAACCTTTCATATAATCTCAAATTAAAAAAAAATGGAAAAGGGGGTGTGAGGGAGCGTTGATAGCATACGGTAGGTCGGTTACTGCATATACCATACCATACCATACACACCCCTACTCTACCTACTATATCTATCCTCAAGCTACCTACCTACCTTACTTTTCGTACTTCCGTCTTCGCCTAAGATTTGTTTGGGGGGGGGGGTTTGTGATGGTAGTCCAGAAGGAGTCTTTGAGGGAGGAGGGGAGGTAGAGGTGGGTGGGGTGGTGGTGGTATTTACTTCCTCGGCTGTTCCGGCGTTTCCGATGGTCACTGGCGTTTTCAGAGATTGGAGCGACGGTGGAGGTTGCAGGGGAGGATAATAGGACCGCTTGGATGAGTTGAGAAAATGATGAGAAGAACAACGCCCATGGTGGATTTGCTGGTGATACGTTTTCCAATCAGTCAGGTGACACGAGGACAGCACAAGATGTTGGGAATGCTTTGTAAGGTAGTATTTCCCACATATCGAAGACGAACAGATAACAAGAAGAAAGAACCACAGATTTGTATAGACAGCAAGCGATACGCGTAGAGTCATAGGAAGGGAGGGACTGGAGACGCCCAGCTATAGAATAGATTTCGGCTATCACGTTTGGTCCATGGGGTCAATCGTAGTTTTTGCGTGTTACGTGCCAGTTTAAAAAAAAGTGCGGTAAGAAATTTATTCATTGAACAATGAAGACGAATTTCGACAGCAACGAACCCCCCCCCCCCCCCGAGCGAATTTAAGCAGCAGCTGTGGCTTTGATATCACCTCGCCATAGCCTATATAGCGCTAGACACATGGTTAAGAAGTACGAGCCTCCAAAACATCCTTATCGCTTCTGTCAATGTGAAGAAGATGCGTTCGAAATTGAAGTACTCGAAACAGTGTTACGGAACCCTCTCGCTATAGAAAACCGTAATGCCACAACCTTTAATTAATCTTTCTTATCAAAGATAAAAAGAGAAGCGAGTAAAGAAGGAGTTTGAAAGAGGCCAAAAACCTTAGTTTGGGCGACTCGATAGAAGTACCGAGTATGCAGAACCGTTGCCTACCAATCCGGCCGGAGAGGCGAGTCTTGGGATTTCAAATGCGCTGGCTTTTGCGGTTGGGTACCCATGTTTCCGGAATGTGTACTCGCACTGATTTGTGAGGGGAGGGGTGTGGAATGGGGGTAGGGGTGATTTTGTGTTGAGAGAGAGGTAAAGAAATGAGAGATGAGAGATGAGAATTGAGAGATGAGAGACGAGAAGATGCAAAGACGAGAAGATGCAAAGACAAAAAGAGCAAACCCTAGCTCCAACCTTTCTAAAAGTCTTAATCTTCGCTCTTCCCTCCATCTCCCCCCATCTCTTCATCCTTAACATCCTCTCCTCCCCTCTCCAAAAACGCATCTGATCACCACCCCACCCCACCCCTCAACCCTCCACCTCAATAACAAAACATCAGCAACTACCATATATCAAACACCCACCCATCCATCCACTCCCCACTCCCCACTCCCCACTCCCCACTCCCCCACCCCTTCTCCATCGCCTCCACACCCCCGTCTCACCGCCTTCCCCAAAAATACCCAAGCACACAAGTGCTACCAGAGACTTCTCGAAACCATCTACCTAGGTACGCACATCACATCACTGAATCAACTTCCATATCTCCCCCCCCTTCTTCTCACTTGCTCCTTACTACCTTTTCTTTCCAGCAATTCTCGTATCCCTTATGATGAGGTTAGAGTTTTGAAGGGTCTGGGCCTCGAGACGATGAAGGGAATGAGAGGGGGGTTTCGGAGGGTCAACGGTAGAAGAGGTGGGCCGGGTGGAGGTCGGGGTTTGGGTGCGGCCATGCTTATCCTGCGTACTCTAAACACAGTCACTCTTATACGATAGACGTTGAGAACATGCATGACTTCAATTGACTCAAAGGATTCTACTAACAAAAGGGAAACCGCCAATTTTGGTACTGACACTTGGCCAAACGAATGCCGTAGCATCATCGTCGTCTTCAGAGCTCGAGCCAAGGAAATGATAAAGGACGAACGAGGTACCAGAAGTCCTTGATCTCCATCCTCAGTCAGAGTGTCCCATTAGAAACAAACTAATAGAGAATGGAGCTTCAGGCTAATGAGTAATCGCCGCTGATAAGACAAATTGCACGAAAAGAAAACACATAGGCCTCTAACGTACAAAGGAAAAAGCTTCTCTCTTTCCGTCAGCCCCACCTCCTCCGTGCCATTACTGATTAATCCACACTATTCAAGTGTATCGTTCGCGATAGTGGTATCATCAAACAAAAGCATAACAACCAATCTCTTCAAGCTAGTAGCATATAGCCTTCAATCGGCTCGGGCAAGACCACTAAGGACAGGGTTGTTCGTGCCAAGAAGGGTGCCACCGCTAGTGCCATGGCCAGCGGTAGAGCTGTCGACAAGACCACCGTTGACGCCAGCAGCATTGTTCTTCAGAGAGTAATCAGAGCCGGTATTACCTCCAAAAGCTTGGTTGACTTGGTTGCTAAAGCCGGCAGAGCCGTTTGTCGTGCCGTATCCAGCACGAGAGCCATATCCGGCACTCGTATCGTCATAACCAGCTCCGCTATATCCAGCACTTGAGTTGTCATACCCGTATCCTGTGTTGGGCTGAGCCGACCCCATCGTGGTTTCGCCAGATTGTAGATTCTGTTCGCCCCGAACGCCACCAGAGGCAGCGTTGTGGGGTTTACGGCTAGGGGCTAGCAGACGGGGAAGGTTCTTGGTTTCGCCAACACTGCCGATGGTAAATATGGGTGACTCCCATTTGTCTCCTGATGCGGCAAGGTTCTTGTACTCGGTAGCCTTGGTTGAAATACCGCCAGGGAGCTTGATCTGTGGGAAGATCGAGTCGTGTTGGGTCATCGCAGCATTGACCTTCTTGTCAGCCGCCACCTCAGCGGACTTCTGCTTGCCTTGGGAAAATTTCTTCTGGGCGGCAGTGGCGTAACGGTTGTAAATGTTTGGTGCATTCTCGGGATTCTGCTTGGCTGTCTCCGCAGCACGCATGGCTTCCTGATGGATTGCGTAAGCCTTGGAGTCGAGCTCGTGCAATTGGGATCGAATGAGTTTCTCTATGACTTTATTAAGAGCCGGCTTGATAACAGTGAATAGGAGAGGCTTGAAGATATTAAACAGCAGTTTGTGCTTCGATTGCTTCAACTTGATGTTTAGGTTCTTCATGTCGATCATGACAGTGTTGATCTTGAAGAAATGTTGACGGTCAGACTTGTCCGCAGTCTCCATGGCGATCTTGAAACTGAAGCCGGAACCACCCATGAAAATATCCATAACACCGGTGTCTTTGATTGAAGGGAAACCTTCCTTCTTGTGGATGTAATAGCTGACATCTTTCAAGTCCATCTGGATACCAGAAACCGAGACCATAACCTTGTTTTTGTTTTTGCTTGTGACGGTCTTACGTCCCCAACGGAAGTAGTTATCGCTCTCAAACTCAAAGGAATTAGGTGCCAGATTGTCACTCTCAATGACCAAGTTCTCAACAATGGCGTCCATCATGTGGTCAGTGTACTCGATACGAGGGATAGGCACATAGCGTACGCTCTCGAAAATGCCTGGAATGACAACGTTGCTAAGATCGGTGAGAAGGTGTGGCTTGAATGTCGGCTTCCCATTTTCGTCGTTGCCCAAATCGGTAAATAGCTTCTCCATGGATGCAGCGAACTTCTTGTTCTGAGCATCTTCGTCGAATTGGTAAGCAAAGAACTTGACCTCATCAAGAACACGGTTGGTGTGGTCGCGGTAGCGCTCTCGGAGGAGGAAGTGGCCCTTTTCTTGAAGTTGATTCCACTCATCAGTAGCAGCATCTTGCATGATGAACCCTTGCTGCTGAAGGCATTTTCGCACGTATCGATCCATACTACGGAACCAACCCTTCAATTCTGGATCCCTATCTGCATCACGGTAAAGGGCGTTGATGGAGTCAACAAGGTCGTCAGCAGAGGTCGAGTTTGCAAAGCGCTCAAGAAGTGTCTTCAATTGAGTCAGCATAGAACTATTCCCAGATACGAATCCTAGAAACAGACCCTCAAATCAGCCTCGGCCGTAGTTAAAGCATTGTCTGAGTGAGCACCTTTCACGGTTCCAGTGCCCTGTTGACTTAGGTTCTTGCCGTGTCCGCCATATTCCTCAGCAAGGCCAAGAAGGGTCTCTATCGCTTGTTGATCTAAAGGGATGTTAGCCACATCTTAGTGACATGAGAGATAATACACACAATCTGGGTGTCCTTGGACCTCAATGATCATCTTCTTCAAACGGTAGATGGCTTGATCACGTCGCTCTTGAGGGATCTTCTCCGACACGTAATTCTTCGTGCGGTCGCGCGCCTCACGAGCGCGATTCTTTGTTTCATCGGGCACATTCTCTGAGGCCTTGTTGCGCAAGTTGCTTGCACCAGTCCTAGCGCCCTGGTCCGCATCGAGGGAGTTGCTACCCTGCTGCTGGTCTCGTGCAGCGAGATTAGCAGCATCAGCAGGGTCACGTGAACCAGATGCAGATTGGGTGGCGTCGCCAACTGCGCCCTTGACATCGCCTTTAGAAACTGGCTTTTGCTGGTTGAACGTGCTCCTGGCCTGGTTTCTAATGTTGTCACGGGACATGTCGGGGACATCGTGCCAGGTATTATCTTCCGCGGGGCGGTCGATTTGGTCCAACGCCTCTTGGGATGGCTTGACTCGGCCTGCAGCATTGGTAGCTGCGTCACCAGCGATGTCACGAAGAAGAACGGTAGCATCGTTTACTATGAAAGAGATCAGTCACGAGAAGAATAAGTCACTCCAGGTAACTCACATAGTTTTCGGAATTGGCCATTGGAGATCAACAGAGTCCCAAGGGTTCTCAAGCCATCGAGGGCCTGGTCACCATGTTGTTGTGCAGTGCCCTTGTCGATTGGTGCGCCTGGAAGCTTAGCACCAGAACCGGAGACGCGGGTTGTTTGGTAGATAAAGTCTTGTAGCAAGTTGCCCTCATTCTTGGTCAAAGCTAGGATCTTGGCTTGCTCAATGACATCTCGCAAATCTGTTACCAGGTGGCGTCCCTCTGATGAGAGCTTGCTTGATGGGTTCGCAAGTGGCCTGGATGCGACGGCAGAGTTTAGAGCAACATCAATTTGCTTGTTCTGTTCAAGTACGATCAGCATCAATCCGAGTTCAGACACAGAGAGTGGAGTAACTCACCGATGGCATCTTGCCATTTGCGAAAGCTGTCGGGTGGGTCAGGTTAGCTACGAGCTCACCAGTTTTTGGGTGATCGTGGCAACGCGCCGAACGAGGACACAAAGCCAGCAAAATCAAGGGACGTACCAGAGTAGATACCATAGAGCTGTAGCTTCTGGTTGACATCTTCCTCCTTCTGTCTCACATTCGTGGGACGGTTGACTTGGGCCATCGTGGTGGATGAAATTGATAAGATTGTGGCCAACGAGGGGTATCAGATACAATTGGTAGGAAATACGAAGATGAAAATGCTACTTGACTTCCAGTCGGTAGTGGATGCAATTATGGATGTGATGGGGGGGGGTATCTTTGGTGATGGATGGATGGTTAGAAGTGAGGTGAGTTGAATTGTTCAAGGAGATTTGTTGATCGTGACGAGGGCGGGAAGTAATGGGAAGATTTTAATTACGACTGGCGTCCCAAAACAAGAATCGGAAAGCGCGAACCAAACAGGGGAAAGGTGGAATTAGTGTGGCGATTCTGATTCCAGTAGGGGGGGAAATGCCACAATTGCTCCAAGCCCGTTACTGTTTAGTGGCCCACGACTATCTCCCATTGACGACGTCATCATTCTCATTCTATTGGCTATTGTGGTCGCGGTCCAATTTCTCGCAGCAGAAGAAATAATTTCACGGTGGTAAGAGCCGAACCCCTTTTACGCGTCGCCGCGATGATGGTTTCACTCCAGGGACCCCTACGTCATAACCACCTTAGTTAGCTGTAGAGCTGAGAGCAGCAATCAATTGGCTCAGATCCACAGCTACTCGGAAGAAGGTCCGAACCTGCTGCTTTGCGAATCGCAATTACATACTCTTTTTACAGACAATAAGGTACTCTTTCCTCCTAAATTACAGAAGTCTATGGGCATCATTGTTACCTTACCGTTGGCGTGGATCGTACGTATCGGAAACAAGACGGTGTCGTCATAGCCAATCCCTTTCCTCACCAGAAATTTGGCGTGTCAAAAGGAGGTTGAGCAAATGCTTGGCGGTCGGCCTTGACGGCCTCGAGAAGGAGAAATGGACGCCACACATGTTGTACATGAAGCTACTAGTACCCTAGTATCAGGCTCTGTAACAATATTAGAAGTCCAGAACGTCTGTCAACATCATAACCTCTCAAACCGCCTGCAAAGGGCTGTTGAATGCGAAATGGCGTGGTCGAACTACTCGATCGTGTCTCAGTCTTGGTCTTGCATTCAGACACGTTTCATATACGAAACACACGCCAGTAGTAATCCTGTCCTATTGATAACCGGTAGATACCTTATGCATGTAAAAATAAGGATACGGAAAACTAGTATGTGCTACCTCGGATTTGAGCCTCTGTAGGCAGCGCTTACACTGTCCGTCATGAACTGCTGCTACATCCTTGGGGTTAGTGCGCTCGCACTCCCCTCAACGACGGCACATCGCAGTGATGCTTCATGCTGTGTTAGATTCTCTGGGGTGAAAATATCAGTCTACGCCCAGGACTTGGGTAGGTGGGAGACATACTGTACTGTTGGGCGGGTGTCCGTTGCATACTGGTATGCTTGAGGCTGGAGTCGATCGGCGCCGCATGCGTGATCCGACTACGCGTTAATGGAGCGGTGATGGTCAATGGCGCTTTCTTGGATAACCGAGGTGAACAGTTTCGCCTGGGCGAACGTAGGTCCGAACTCCTCCTTACGGTCAGAGGGTTATCTAAGTTCTCCAAGCCGTAAGGTCACTGATCCGGACCAAGTTCGTCGTAAATGCTGCTCGAGCCTGCTCAAGCGACACACCAAGTATATCATTCACTGCGTGTATTGCACAGAGCATGGTTCGCCATGGTTGGCCTTGCTGCCATCGGCGAGCTTATGGCAATTAAGAAGGCCGTAGGCATGATCCAGGGCTCTTTGAGAATCATCAGTACAAATTCTCGGAGCCGAAAGGTTGCGCTCCCACCTGAAACTGTGCAGAGTAGTACTGCGACCCAGATGTACTATGTCGTCCAGTAGTGCATAAGCTACAATACTATTAGTGTATGCCATGAAGGTAGGTTGAGGTTAGAGGCATACCTTTGGTGCTCTGGATTTGATGCGTGAGCTTCCATTGGCCGCGACCTGGTTCATCTTTTTGAACGACGGCAGCCGGGTCAAACTCTCTTGACTGAGGCGTGTCTGGGAATAAGGTACTCGTACTAGAGGTGTATCAGCGTAAGCAGGCAAGTTCTGCGGAAGAAAGAGAGATAAAATTGCTTACTCAGGCTGGACTTGCATACGCGGCGCAGGTTCAATAGGGACTGCAACTACCATGATAGAGAAACACACAACTGCTAATATTTGATGGATACGCATGATGATGTCGGTGATTACAGGATTGGAGATAAGGTCTTGATAGTGGGGAATAATATGTTGAAATAGAGGTAATAGCGAAATCACTTGTGAGTGCAATATGCGGAAATGTTGTGATGAAAAAACCTATGATCCACAAAAAAAGTTCCTATCGCAATTATATAATAACCAGAACTGGATGTCTTCACAAGGGAAAATTGTTTCAGGCCGGCCGCAGTAGACGGAAGCCTCAATCCTCAATCAAAGGAATGTAGATAGGACGGGCTTTTCAGCCCATATTTAGCCCGCATGTCTTCGAGAAGATTGTGGACGTTTCACGTTGGGCCGCAGTTGACAGTTGACCATGGCCTCACCTCGGACCAGAATACCACCTCCATTAAGATAGAGCCAATAGAGATTCTCTTGACGGATTGTGAGTGGCGGGGTTAGGTAAAATGGTGTAAATGTTGGACAAGCACTTCAACATGTAGGATCGTGTGCTGCAGTGAGATACAACAAGCGAACAGCAACAGTTCAATAGAAAGAGCAATATCAACCGGACTCGAAGTTGTGAGATTGAAGGATTGAGGGGCTGAGTCACTGGCGACCAGATCCCGCGGTGTTTCAAACCAGGTCACGTCCTGTTGGCGAGGAAGAGGAACGTGGGGAAGCTTGAAGCAAAATGAATGGGTAAAAGTAGAACCCAGATCAAACAGTTGTAACAGACAACAGGATGTGGAGAAGCACAAGGTATCGGATCATCTATCAGAGATCGCAAAGGCAGCGATCTTACGATCTCACTTCTGAACACCCAATCAAGAAAAACATGGCAGAGGATGCCAACGCCAAGCCCCCTCAAGCTTTAGAGAATCCTGCAGCGCCAACACCGGCTCTGACTCAGCCTCTCTCGAATAGCTTCATACCAGCTCCTTGAGCGAAGGATTCATGATACATAGGAGGATGAGAGCAGAAAGATTTGAACTTTCAGCCCAGCAATTCCTATCACGTGACAGACAGCCCCAGAAGGCTGATTAGTCATGTGACGACCACACCTGCACCGACGATATGTTCAATTTCTAGGCGGTGAGACTGCTCAGCTCTAGCAAAGCGTGGTGAATCGTCCAGAAAGCAAGCTCTTCGAAAATCGAATGAACCGACCTTTCGAATTAGAGATCCCTTGTTTGCGGTTTGTGTGTCAGTGTCGTGTTCATGCAGCTTGCCTGTTATGCTGAACGTGAGCATACGGTTTACTTAAAGCCAACTATTGATATAGAAGTTGCAAGAAACGTGAACTTATCTACAGTTTCGACATCGACGTCGCCCGATCCTATCAGATTCCTGAATCCTTTCTAAGGCTGGCGCTTAATCACGTAGTGTAGAATTATACATTAGATAGCACAATGTGCAGGTTCCTGGTGAGGTATCAAATATCCCAAGTAAAGAGTCTCAAGGCACCTAATTCTCAGCAGGTCTACAAAGGCAAGGACGAGATTCTTCTCTCCAAGCTTATCCTCGAACCCCAGCACTCAATCCTCACCCAATCATACGACTCTCGGCTCCGCTTGGTAAACCCTCTTCCCTCCTGTCAAACCTGTCTTAAATTACCAGCTAACCTTCCATCCTCTCAGGACACGCGCCGTCCCCACAACGGCGACGGTTTCGGCATCGGCTACTACACCCCCCCGGCTCTCGGCCCGGAACCTTGTATCTTCACCTCGACGATCCCCGCATGGAACTGCATTAATCTCGAACGTCTCGCCAGCAAGACCACCTCCTCTCTCATCTTTGCCCATGTGCGTGCCACGACTGAGGGGTCACTCTCTGACAGCAACTGCCATCCGTTCCGTCATGGCGCCCTGATGTGGATGCACAATGGCAATATTGGCGGATGGAAGTACGTCAAGCGCGCTCTCGCTTTGTCGATCGAGGCGGAGTGGTTTAATGGCGTACAAGGGAGTACGGACAGCGAGTGGGCGTTTGCGCTGTTTCTGAATAGTATGCGAGAGGATGGGACTGATCCAGACGAGGAGCTTGGGCAGAAGCATGGGTTTGGGCATGTGGTCCTTAGGAAGGCGATACTGAGGACGATAAAGAGAATCAATCAAATGATTGCCGAAATTCCGGACGAGTATCGAGAAAGAGAGGGACTCGATACGCGGAGCCTACTGAACTTTGCGGTAACGGACGGGCATAGTGTCATCTGTACGCGGTATGTGAGTAGTGCAACCGATGAGGCGGCCAGTTTGTACTTCTCGTCTGGGACAAGCTGGAAGCAGGAAGGGGCGAAAGGAAGTTACAAGATGGAAAGGAGGGATAAGGGTGCGGATATCGTACTCGTGGCCAGTGAACCGCTGACTTTCGAGAGAGGTATACTTTCCGAATTGTCCTAGCGGCTGATGTATCCTTCCTGGTTGACCATGACTTTAGATAATTGGGTCACGGTTCCCACCAATTCAACCCTCACCATTCATAAGCAAACTGTCATGATTCACCCCATCATTGATCAATATTACAATGACAGCCCATCTTACAATCGATCGAGTGGCTTCGCTGTTTCGAAAGGGCTGGTGAGTAATGCGCCAGGAGCGGCGCAAGCTTTGACTCCGCTAGGGACAGCGGTCCCTTCCATCGAAGAGAAGAAGCTCAAGGAGCGGCTGAATGCTGTCCAAAAGAGTGTGGCTGAGGTTGGTGTCATGGTTTGAGGGCCGGCGAGGATATGGTACGATTGAGCGCCCATTGGTGCCGGCGCCGAAGTTGCTTGCTCGGAGCAAGAGGTCAATCGGCTCGTTCTCCCAGGGCACTCTGCTTCAGAGGATATGGCCCTGTCGCAACAATAGCTTTCCAAAACTTGCATTCTACTCCCCTCATCCTTCCTCTCCACTGATCTTCGCATGCTTGAAATACTTCATCCCCACCCACGCCACAACAACCCATACCCATGCCATTACCCCGGTTAGTATAATCAAAGCAGGATAGTACCCTACAATCGGCAGTGTTGGGTCATCCTCCAGCTCTGGTGGCGCATATGGTGTCTCTCCCACATCCCATGCCCAGCTCCAAACCCCAAAACAACTGCCCATGCCAACCACAAATACAATCCAAGTGACCACCAGCATCACCCAGCCCCACCACTCCGTTTCGCTATAGTCCCATTCTTCCGGCGATGGGAGAGGTTCGGCTGGGAGCGCGGCCAAAGGAGATTTTGCAGGTCGAGGGCGGTGGCGGAGGGATGAGGGTTGAGCTGGGAAGTAGCTGTCTGTAGCAGGTAGAGAGTTCTTTTTTAGAGGATTTGGAATGGTGGACGCGGTGGCCGGTGCCGGGAAGGTCATCAGATCGTCTTCGTCGGTGGTTGACGAGTCGCCGAATGTAGGACTGCGCAGCAAGCCACCAAAGGGTAGACTTTCATCGCGCGTTGTGTTTGTGGATGTGATTGTGTGGTTTGGACAGCCGACTTTCGCATCTAATACAGGGAAATGCGTATTGCGAGGCGTGAGCATGTCTTCCGGTGAATCTGGTGATGGAGGGCTTGAAGACCCGTCCATGCTCATTCCCTTCACTTCTCCCGGCTGCACTGTCTTCACTTGTTCCACGTTCGCGGCACGACGATCTTTCCCTTCAAGTCGTAACTTCGTGCCCAGAAGAGCTGTCTTTCGCAACGAACCTTTGCGCTTTCGCGTCTTCTTCTGCTGGACCGCTGATGCCATTGCACCTCCAGGTGATCTGGGGCTAATGGGGGGCTTCTCTCCGAAGGTCGCCTTCGATGGCGATACACCGACATCTTCATCAACAGGGTTTGGTGTCAAAAAGGACAACTTCGACAGTATGCTCCCCGACAGGCTCCTTTTGTGCCCACTGGTCGCAGTTCCGTTTTGAGGGCTGTAGTCACTTGTCTTTGGTACCCCATTGCGGATGACGAAAGCGGCGCTTGTGTTGATTCTTGGGTCGACGTCTCCATTTGCCATATCTCAACAGTGTGTCTCATAGCCCATTCGGTTGTGCTATCTTGATGATCTCAATTGCAGGTAGTGCGCCCTCGAGACTCGGACTGCCATATTGCTTCGGCCTCGCCGTACCTAGGGAACGCGATTGTATGAGACTTAGACTAAGGTTGGGGAGTAAGTGGTAGAGGCCCACGTCCAATTGGTCTCGATCTATCCTGACCAGACAAATAATTAATTCAATTACAGCACCACCAGATGAGCAGAGGGAAATGGATGGATGTTTATTGGTTGAGGCAGGAAAACCTTTCGGCACCTGCCGATTCGCCGACAACATCCGGGATATGCGAACGGTCATGTGACGAGCACGAACTGATGATTCAAAATTGTACCACTTTGTTCAAGGGACTCCACATGCTAGATGTGAGAACAGAGCTCAAAATAACCAAATAGTTTATATATTTAGACTATATCTTCCTTTTTACAGGTCCAGCGTAGCAATCCATCTATTTGATCTTTCCTCTGAAACCCTTCTACGGGAGGAACTTCGACCCTTTTAGTCTCGGTAGCAGCTGCACATCCCTCACGTCGTCATGCTGTAGCAACCAGCAGAGATACCGCTCGCTTCCCAGTCCCCAGCCACTAGTCTTGGCCGGCTGAACTGTTCGGATGTCGAGGTACCATTGATATGAATCATGGGGTATCTCATGATGGTCCAGCGCGGCAACAGCTTCTTGGACTGTTGCGTGCCGTTCGCCAAGGCCAAGGGTCTCTCCTAAGCCAAAGAGTAGATCTGCGGCCTTGGCTTTCTCTGTGCCGTGTTCCTCGGTATACGCCTGATAGAAGGGGACAGAGAGATGATCCATTTCGGTGAGCCATATAAAACCGCCGTATTTTTTGATGAGGAACCTCTCCCCTGCACGAGTCAATTTTCTGCCAAGCTTGATGTCGTTGTCGTCGACATATTCCCAACAGGCTCGGGATGGGACCATCTCGATAGCTGCATCATTGGAGACGCGGGGGAAACCTTCTTGTGGGTCGAAATTGTTTAGTAGTTCTTGAATGTGATCTGTGGTGCCTGCCATTTCCCGAATTATATCTCCATGCTGCTCGAACAGGGGTTTTGTGACGCTGTAGATGTAGCCTTCAGCAACTTTCATTGCGTCTTCCATATTCCCCCGAAGCTCGCATTCGGCATGGAAGAACTGGTTGAGATGGGTGGCATCGGGATCTTCTCCGCGGAAAGAAGGAGCAATATAATACATGCCTGGAGCATGATCGTTGAATCGCAAAAGATACTCCAAGGTGAACTGCATGGAGTCCGCGAGGTAGGTTGACGCGTTGAACAGGTCTACACTGACAGGGAGCGAATCGGATCCCAGTCCCATAGGAGACGATATACAGTCTGTGGTTACTGGCGTCAAAGCATAGCTGTAACGTAACTCTTGGTTGAAGTATTTTATCGTACCATGGAAAAACCCGTCCACAACGTGGAACAGATCTCTGTACCACGAAGATTTGAGGGCCTCAGTGAAATGAGTTGAAGGGTACTTCCAAGACTGATGTGGTACCACTGCCTTGAAATTTGTGGTTCTCTCTTTTATTTGAGTCATCACCTTTTGAAGGGACGAGGTCTATTTACTCCGGTTAGCTACACTACCAAGTCGGTTTTAGAGCTACTTACCTCAACCGTCATTGAGCAGTGCTTCGATGACACGAATCCGCGATAGCTCTCCGAGTATTCCTCTGTTTGGATATCTTGCTGTACACGCTCCCTTGGAATAGGAATTAATTTGGCGTGCGCATAATCGATCTCCATCCCTTCGAAGATCAATCCAATCCTGTCAACGTCTAAAGCTTTCCTGAGCAGTGCTGAACAATCAAAGATCGCTTCGGAGAGGTCATGGTAATTGGTGTCTGACAGGTCGAAGATGTCACTCGAGAGATGGGCGCGTGGTACCAAAACGGTGTAGCCTGGCGTATTGCCCCACGGGGTGAGGAATGCGACATGCGATGGACTTTCCCATACTCGCCATTGCTCGATTTCTCCTCTGACAATCTTTGCAAATAAGTTACTGTCGTCTCGGGATCCGAAGAACGTAGTGTCTGTAGCAGGCGTTTCTACGTCGGCGGCTCTCTGACGTATGCGATCCAAGTCTTCGTTAGATTGCCTGGGACCATTTTTGGAGCTGATGTAGCCAGGATAATGGCCGTGAAATTCCTCTTCGACATGTGTGACTGCGACCCAGTCATCGCCGAGTCCATGCATGGGAGTAAGTTTGACGCTTTCGTCGAAGACAAGTGCGATACGGCGGGAGGTAAGTCCCTGCTTCAGAACACTAGAAGCGTGTCGAATCGAGCGCATGGTGCTTACGAAGGTAAGCTTTCCATCCAGGGTAGCCGCGGTTCGAGCGATCCCTTCTTCTTTCAGTCGTATGATCGCATCACCTGAGGTCAGAGGTTTGTTGCACAGCTCGGCTGCAATGTTCTGGTCCTCATAAAAGACATGCGTGTCTTGTTCCTTCTCCAACTCAGTTCGCACCCCGGAAGCATTCCGATCTTCAGACCAAGGGAGGACTCGAGACCATGGTTGTTGGTCTTTTGGCGCGGCTGCTACAAAAAAAGACTTAGCGGTAGATTCGATGTCGACATTCCCCTTGGCATCAAGAGAGATAATTCCACCACTTGCTTCAAACTGCTTTTGGAGGTCGTCCAGAATTGCACGAGCTGCTTTCGAAACAGGCACTGAGCCATAGGTAGTCATGCCAGCCACCTGACCTGCTACGCTCTTCTGTAAAAACGCATCACCTTCGCCAGAGCAGGCCACAGCAATCCGACTATCAGCAAAGACTCCACAACCGGGGATTGCAGTATCTCCAATTCTTCCGGCAGCTTTGTTAACGACGCCCCCAGTCGAAGATGCAACAGCAAGATGATTTTCGGCATCAAGAACAATAGCGCCAACTGTTTGTGGGTGCTTCTTCAGGCTCAATGCCCCTCCAGAAACGGCCTCAAATTGCGCCCGACGTGCGTATGAGGAGAAATGCTTGTTTGAAACGGCTTGGAGATCGTGAGTGGTCGCAAACTCATCTGCAGCGGCTCCAGCGATGAAAGCGTGACTGGAAGACTCAAGGACCTTTCGCGCTGCCAAGATTGGATTTCGAACATGCTTTGTGTTGGCAACTGCACCAGACCGCCCTGTCTTGCCATCAGCAACGACAGCCTCTAATTCATGCTCCCCCAATGAGTTGAATACGGCTCCTTTGCCGGCATTAAAGAACACGCAGTTCTCGAGCGCAACCACGCATTTCTGAGCAACGTCGATAGCGCTAGAACCGGCTTTTAGAGCTTCCTGGGCGTCGAATACAACGACGGAGAGGATAAATTCGACTAGGGTTCTCTCCTGTTGGGAGTATCCCATAGACTCGCCAGCGCCTGCATGAACGACGACGGCACCTTTGTCGCTTATTTGGTTCTTGTGGCTCGCGTACGATATAAGAGTGGGCAATGCCTTCTCTGCATACATGGATTCGATCGTAGCTAGCGTAGCGGTCATGCCTCCAACGAGCTGTAGAGATTGCTCAAATGCTGCTCGCAAAGGCTGAAGCAACGTCGAAAACCGACCTGAGCCTGTCAAGCACATTGATATTTTCTCCGGGCGACCCATATATGTCATAGCAATCTGATCCGGTGCGAAGACAGCAGACTGAGCAGTCATGCCCAAGGGAACTAGGGGTTCGCCAGTAAAATACGCAGTGGGTTTGCGGAATTCAAGGAGGGAATTCGTGATGATTTGCTTGTCTTCTGACTCTGGTAATTGAGAAACACATTCACGGAGAAGTGCAATCCCAGGTCCAATGCCAGCTCCGTTCTTTGTTTCCGCAAGTTGCTTCTTGTACTGGTGGATGCTAGCCATCAAAAGGGGTAGTAGTTCCTCCATTGGTTTCCGCTGTTTTAATCCTGCGCAGAATGCAACAGACTCTTTAGTCACGACGTAATTTGGGTCACAACGACCATTTGCAAATCGACGAACAGATGTTGGCTCCGCAAGAAGAAGTGTTGCATCACCTGGAAGTGAAGAGATTGCAGCTTGGAAAGCGAGCTGAAGTGTGATGTTGTACAGTTTCGAATTCCTTAGAAGTTCTAGAACGTCGCCAGGATGCTGAATTTCGAATATATCTGAAGTTTTGGCAAAGAGCTGTTGTGAGGCGGAATTCTGCGATGGCAAAGGAACGTGATGACTGGGTAGCTGAATTGGAGCGACAGGATGGCATGAGAGTAAGTCTGATACTTCTAAGCGAGCTGGTACCCTCTTGTAGGCATCAATTAAGAAACTCATGAAAAATGCGACGACTCCGCCATCAGCAACTGCGTGATCGACACGGCCAGCCAAAGCCCCATTTGTAAACACAGAAAAGCCACAAGTCTTGTCGGAATAGACATTGCCTGTGTCTCCTTTGGCAAGTCCCATTAGCTCAGAAGTCTCTGATGTGCTGATGGCTTCGAGAGCGATTGAAGTGATAGATGATTCCAATACCTGTAAAGATAAACCGGAGCCTGACAATTCGGATCGGACCTTTGCCCATTCATCCCTACTGCAAGAAGTCGAGAGTGATGCGATGCTCCTTTCGCTAACCACTTTCGCAGCAGTGTCGTTGAGAATTTGTTGTATTTGATTGAGTATGACCGAAGCAGCAACGGGACGTCTCTGCACATCGATAATGTCGATTTTGAAAGCGACACCTTTGGACCAAACAATCACATGACGAGAGCTGGGAATCGTCTTGATCTCATCTAGACCAAGCTGAGCAACACGTGTGGTAGCCAGCAGCTCGGTGAGCTGCCTGACTTCGAATTTCTTGCCGTCCTTGCTTGCTCCTACGAACTGAAATACCGCGGGATCCGTATATACTTCGGCAAGGCCTCTCAATAGCGCGGCAGCGGCAGCACTCTGATTTTTGAAAGGAGAGGGAAGTACACAAGCTAAGCTCGACTCTGATAAGGGCCCACGAAGTGAGAGGAGAAATGATTTGAAACGGACTGTGGCCCAGTTTGCAGCTCTGGACTCTGAGCTCAAATTTCCGGCAAGGCGTCCGAACGACTGTGCGAGTGTTGCTTGGGTTGCGGAGAAAGCACCCGCCAATTGCCTTGATGCTGTCGCATCCTGGATTTTGGATACTCTTACGACTTCAGTAATGATGGCGTTCAAGGAAGGGACTGGATAGTCTGGTAAAAGACCATCGATCGCTGAGGCAGTCTCACCCCAGAAAGCCTACGTTCACGGTCTAGTCAGTAATGGATTTACTGCTTGTCTCTGCACAAGATTCTTGGGAACCAAAACAAGGTCTGCTTCAAGACGAACGAGCTTCGGCTGATCTATAAAGCTAAACATGATAATGTCGAGAGATCGGGTGTCTTACCATGTCATTTGGAGGTGTCTGTGTATTCAAGCGGCGAGTGTCTTGCAGTGCTTGCTCTTCCACGCTCATCTTCTGCTTACTCAAAGTATCCGGAGAACGGGGACGAGGCCAGCTCATAGTGCTCGGTTGTGCCATGGCTTGAATTGAAATGATAAAGAGGGATGAAGCCTAGCAGGCCAACAGATTAGGAGATAATAGAAGAAATAGAGAAGCTCTGAGTTTGAAGAAATCGATCAATGCCGGAACGTAGTCCTTCTTATAGATTATATGCTTCTCAGATATTGAGGCCCGAAGACGGGTTGATGCTAGAGCTGTCCAGTTCCAGCAGCGTCAGGTGTTCCATTCCAGATTACAGGCCCGCCGCATTCGACCCATCCTAGTGGATGCGTTCAGGTCGAAATTCAATGAGAAAGGAAAGGCTAGACGGCAGCAGTACAGGTTGAGACATCACCAGCGCCCGCTAAAATTGGCATCCAGACTCGATTCTAAGGAGGCTGGATAGACCCAACGGCTGAACGCGTGGCAAGCGTCGATCGTGATATCTAACTAATATCTAATATACAACGGTAAACCTCAGCGGAGATGGGTGTCACCTTCTCCATCCCGCTTCAAGGCCCTCATAACTGTAGATTCGCCGCAGTTGCACTGTCTGGACTTTATCACCTGCCTTCGAGTGCTGGCCGATGGCTCCTTTACAATCTCACTTGTTTCACAGCTGCCCTCGAATCTTTCCATGTGGTGCTGACCGATTCTTGCACAATAGTAGCTGGATGATCGGCCTTGCTAATCGTTTCCCACGTGCTTTGGGTGCCGTCCAGCGTCGTAGTAATGCTTTAGCGCCTTACTGTCCTCTTGGCTAACTAGGCAGATGATCGTGTATCAGTACAGTGTGAGTTTGAGACATCAACACTATACAGTAAAGTAGGCAGCGTAGATCCTTTGTTGTGGACCCGTTTCACAGGTTCACTGTATCTGATAGAAAGACCCTGGGTGTGTACGGTGTGTGTCTGCATGACTAGGCATAACACGAGGCCAATTACTGCATTGAGGAAGTATTACCGTAAGGAGGCTGAAGACCTGAGGGTTCATGCACGGCAGTAAGTCGTTACTGTGAGATTGAGGTAGGGTATCAAGTTCCCGCGTTTGACCTCAGACGTGTTTCCTTGGCTAAGCCCCTTTGGGTTAGCCACCCTTTGGATGACTTCGCAGAATCGCAGCCTACGGGAAACACCCTTGTCCAGTTTGACACGGCGATGCCAATGTCTTGAAGTCTGAGCCTTGACTGGGTCTCAGCTATATAGCCATCAGTTCATCGGTCGTGCATCGTGGCAAGATGCTGAAACAGGCGGACTTTCTGATGCCACGCAAAACACTTACGGAGGTGGCACTCATGCTGATGTCTTCAATGATACCGTAATCCTCATCGACCTGTCCCGCTGAACGAGCAACTTCCGAGGTAGATCTCATGGAGATCTATTTCTCGGCTCTGAATGATTTCTCCTATCTTCGTTGCAAGGCAGGGCACTGCGAACCTCCCTAACCTTTCCATTATCTTGCCTGTGGCTTCGTTTGACGTCTCTGTATTTCTTCGTCCATATAATTATCTTGCATGGTGGGGTGTGTGTGTGCGTGTGTGTGTTGGAAAGTACACCTCTTCACTGGCGTTTTGACTGAGTAGCCCTAGAAAGGATTTCAAAAGAAAAGGGATTGAAACCCTCAACGAACCTAGTCGCTCGAAAATAGGTCTGATTCTTGAGCTTGGAATGATCATAGGATATGAAGAGCCTCAAGATACTATTTCGGCAGCCTCCGCGCCATGAGATCAAAGATTTTGAGCTCTCGGATACATCTTCCACATCCACCATATCTATAGCTGGAGACCATGGATCCATGGACCATCGACCCGTCTCCTTCGCTGGGCTCGCACGGTACGCTTCGCCTCATGATAGGGTTCTACACGTAGTTGGAATAATATCTTGTATGATAGCAGGGACTGCACTGGTGAGACCCCTAAGTCAACCTTCAAACGTCAAGCTGATCCAGTACAACAGCCACTGATGACCGTTGTTCTTGGCTCTATGACAAACCTGTTCATTGAGATAGCACAAGGCGGCTCTATTACTCAAACTCAGCATTCGATCAATCTTCGCGCCCTCTACCTTGTGGCCATCGCCATCGCAGTGGCCTCCGCAACGTACATATCTACTTATTGTTTCGTCAGTACTGGCCACAAGCTTGCGAATCATATTCGGGAAGAGTATTTAGGAGCAATCTTGCGTCAAGACATAGCATACGTTGACCAAGTAGGGGTCAGCAAATTTATTGATGGTTTAGCTTTTGATGTTGACTTGGTTCAAGATGGGCTTTCGGAGAAGCTGGCTATGACAGTAACCTCTGCGACCACATTCCTCACCGCAATGATAGTCGCATTCACACGCAGTCCAAAACTAGCCGCTATAATGTCGACAATGCTGCCATTTATGTTTGCCTCAACTGGCCTGGTTGGAAGCATCATGGCTAAACACTCTCGCTATGCCTCCAACGCGCTGTCAAGTGCGAACGACGTTGCGCGGGAGGCTACATCATCTTCGCGCGTCGTGCAGGGCCTTGGCGTGGAGGACCGACTCTGTTCGCTTTACACGTCGAAACTCTGGCTTTGTGCAAAGTCTGGGAGCCAGAAGTACCTATGGCAGGGTCTTATGATAGGTTCAATAAACTGCATACTGTACCTGGGCTACGGTCTTGCGTTTTGGGAAGGATCAAGGCTTTTAGGAACGCAGCAGCTCGATACTGGGACAATTGTCAACGTACTTTTCGTTATCGTCATTGCAGCTTTCTCATTGGGACAGGTCGCTTCTAACCTGCAAGTGTTCTCGAAAGCACTTGAAGCTGGGAGGAGGATCTTTGAGATAATCGACCGCTTGCCCAAGATCGACCCGTACTATCGGTCATGCCGAAAAGCTATATTTCCACATGCCAGTATCGCCTTTGAGAATGTTGAATTCTCCTACCCATCGAGACCAAATCTTAAGGTTCTTAACCATTTAACGCTCGACCTCCCAGCCCAGAAAATGACTGGTATTGTCGGTTGCTCTGGGTCGGGCAAATCTACGATCGTCGCTTTACTTGAACGCTTTTACGATGTTTCAGCTGGCCTTATCAAGATTGCTGGACAGGACATCAGGAACATGGACGTTCATTCTCTCCGGTCGCAAATAGCTCTAGTGTCACAAGAACCAAGACTGTTCTCTGGATCCATCCTAGAAAACATCAAATTCGGTCTCCGAAATTACTGTCCGCACTGCACAAATGACGAAGATGTAGAGGACTTGGTTATGGAGGCGTGTAGGATTGCCAATCTGACCGATTGGATTCTCACTCTTCCAGATGGCCTTAATACGATGGTTGGAGAGAGAGGTACATTGCTCAGTGGTGGCCAAAAACAGCGAGTAGCAATCGCTCGCGCTGTTTTAAGCGACGCAAAGATCATGATTTTTGACGAAGTTACCGCCGCACTGGACTCACAGACTGAGGATCTTGTACTGGATGCTCTGTACAAAGCCGCTCGGGGAAGAACAACTATCGTTATTACCCATCGTTTGAGCACTATAGAAGCCGCAGACAAGATCGTTGTCCTGGAGAAGGGCGTTGTTGCCGAGGAGGGCTCCCATAATCGACTATTGAGTCAAGGTGGTATATACGCTTCATTAGTAAGCGAACAAGGAGACGACCACCCAAATACAGATACCTTGGATAAGAAGGACAACCAATTCGACCACCAGTTGCCATGCTACAGTGATGTAGTCTCCCCTCTAAACGAGAGGACATTGAAAGCTGAGGAGGAAGCTGTAGAACTCCCGCCTACACTCCCCTCAATCATCTTGGAAATTGCACGCTTCAACAGACCGGAAATGGCCTACATGATCGTAGGATCTATGGCGACCGTCCTTTGTGGTGCTGCTTTTCCCTTACAAGCCCTGGTCTTCGCCAAGCTCATCGTGGTATTCGCAGATCCCAAGGAGCCTAATTTCCGCAATAATTGCGACTACTACTCAGCAGTTTTCATTGCAATTGGTGGGACTTTGCTCATCTTGCATTTGCTCGCAAATTTCTTTCTAGGCCTTTCATGTGAGCGTATGATTGCCAGGGTTCGCTCCATAACCATGCGAAACATTCTTCGCCAAGGCGTTGACTGGTTCGACAAGGAAAAGAATGCACCAGGGTCATTAGTCTCCTCGTTATCAAACGAATGTGCTAATATGGCCGGCGTCCATGCACTTACCCTTGGAATCTTTCTTTCGACACTTACAAACCTGCTGCTTGGTGCTATCGTCTCGTTTATATTAAATTGGAGACTAGCATTAGCTTCGGTGTCAGTCATACCACTACTGCTGCTCTCGGGCTACCTGCGTTTCGCTCTCCTGGATGCATTCCAACGGAAGCTCCAGACCCATCATATCCGGTCCAATACATATGCCCTGGAAGTCGTGTCGTCTCTCCAGACAGTCGCCGCTTTGGTACAAGAGAAGCCAGTTTTAAAGAAGTATTCCAGCATTCTGAAAGAGGCGACATCTACAGCTTCAAAATCCGTCCACAAAGAAGCAAGTCTGTTTGCCATCTCTCAAGCACTGACTTACTTTGCTAATGCGTTCATCATCTGGTACGGCGCGAAGTTGATTGGCGAGCATCATGCTGATCTATACTCTTTTTTCGTCTGCTTTATTGCCATTGTCTTTGGAGCTCAGGATGCGGGAGAGTCATTCAGCCGGTCACCGGCCCTTAACAAAGGTCTTCTATCTGCTCAAAATGTGCTGAATCTCTATCGCCGAGGCCCTCTTCCTATCGACTCCGATTCGAAGTACGGTAGTAAGGGTGTTGAGGGAGGGTCTATCACCTTTGAAAAAGTTAGCTTCTCTTACCCATCTCGGCCAGGGGCGCCTGTCCTTTCAAATTTCAATCTCGACGTTCCGCAAGGTAAACATGTTGCGCTTGTGGGTCCCTCAGGCTCTGGAAAAAGCACAATTGTATCCCTACTCGAGCAATTCTACAGGCCTACCAAAGGAAGAATCCTTCTGAACGGCTTCGATATCAAATTTCTCAACGTGCGACGATATCGTGACACCATCGGGCTGGTGTCTCAAGACCCGAAATTCTTTTCCGGGTCCATTAAGGAGAACCTACTCCTTGCAATATCCACTTCTCGCAATTCAAAACTACCTGATACGCCCAACGACGCTACTCTAGAAGCAGTATGTCGAGAAGCCAACATCCTTGATTTCATCCAGTCTTTGCCACAGGGGTTTGACACCCCTTGTGGTGGGAGCGGCATGGATACAAACTACATGTCTGGCGGCCAACGCCAGCGCCTCGCTATTGCTCGTGCTCTTATTCGAGACCCAGCTTTGCTAATACTCGATGAGGCCACCTCTGCCTTGGATCCGACATCGGAATCAGCAGTCTTACGTGCACTTGAGCAAGCGACCCGGGATCGCACCACCATTACGATCGCTCATCGCCTAGCATCTGTCCGGAAGGCTGATAGTATTGGTGTGTTAGTCGAGGGTAGGATCGTTGAATGGGGGAGCCACGACGTACTGATGGCAAAGCGTGATGGTGTGTATCGAAAGATGTGGCTGACACAAGAGAGGAACCATTCCTCCAGTACGTAGACAGATTGATACCCATAGTATATTGATTTTCTTTTTGCCTTCTACTGCAATCGAACTTGTAAAAATAAAGAGACCTCTACAAGCACCTTCTACCATAGTAGAGGATGTTGGAATTAATAATGTATATGGTGGATGATGCTGTGACAACATCGGTCACCTTTTACTTCACCAGAGGATCTCAAGGTATGGACCGTAGATGACCCCTACTTTTTCACACGTATGCTTCCCATTGAAGTATCAGAATGTAACATAGAGATGGCCATCCCACGTTCTTCCGTATTTCCAAGTCGGCATCTGAGGCTATAAGGAAGGCTGTGATGGCTCCATCTGCTCATCATGGAGGCTCAGAGGCAACTAATAATAGAGGGGTGCAGGTAATATCAGTGGTAGAGCATATGATGAATGAAACGAGACATTGTTTGAAGTTTTGCTGCCGAGACATCATAGCCCGTTGTGAAGGAGATTTCATTGCTGGCAGGATATTGATAGGAACGGAGTACGGAGGTAAGGTACCTTAGTTATCGCAGGCAGGGCCGAGCCACGCACAGCGTGCCCGGGTTACAGCTGGCCGGGGGGTTGGAAAAGTTGAGCCGGGGTCGGAAAAAATTCTTGGCGTCGGGTTGGACTTTAAAATTGGCATATGCCCCGCACATCCAAGATCTGACGTCGAGTTGGAAAAGCTCCGGGCCCTATGCGAAGCATATGCCAAGAGCATTAAGCGAGGCCACAAAAAAATTCACATCTGGTCATCAAAGCCTCGTTTGTGCATATGCGCAGCATCAACTGAGCACAAAGAAACATCAATGAACGACTTGAAGATGAGTGTCGCACTTCGCATATGTCGCGCATATACTAAGAAGAAACTCAGCTCGCTCAAGATTCATTCAATGCAAATGTTGAAAACAACGAGAAAAGCGATGATGCAAATCATGAGCTGAACAACGAGAATGAAGAAGAAAATGCACGAGAAAGATCTGATGAGCTTGTTGAATAACATGTCACAAATTGAGTTCATGATTTCGCATGTTTTGTGCATATGCTAAGCATATGTAGAAGAATCTTCGCTCGTCTTGCTATTCATGATATATGCATGATCTGTGACTGTGCTGTTTTCTCGATGCTTCGCTCAAGCTGTGCATATGCACGACTTCAATACTTCGCTCTTGCTGTTTATCATCTAGCTACTTTAGCTATATAACATCAATTCTTGAGCTCATGATTAGCATATGCAGAAAGCTGAGTCGGGATTGGAATAATTTTGAACTCATGATTAGCATATGCAGAAAGTTGAGCCGGGGCCGAAACCCAAAAAAAAAAGTTCCGGCCCTGGCTCAACTTTTCCAACCCCCCACCAACTGTAACCCCCAGCGTGCCACGTTTCGTGATAAGGGTTAGTGTGTGCTTTAAGGTTCGGGTGCACCCGCGTCTAGTCTCAAAACAGCTGCTGCTGGCTCACGCGTTGGCCGTTTCTTTCAACGAACAAATTGCTGTCTCTTGTGGCCAGAATTAACAAGCTGTATACCTAAATGAAAAGACTTTAGACTATAGCACATTACCCACCATGGCTTCCAATATCCCTACCTTCGTCTTCCCTCGAACCCCAAGCCCCGATCCTGACGATACACAAGACAATACCGGCTTAGGTCTCCATGGATTTCAAAACTCCCCTACCAAATCAACCTTCGACCCCTCTGCCCTTTCTCCAATGGACGAGAGCTTTCCTATGGGACGTCGTGGCCCGGCACAGTCACTCGTGGGAACGCCGTCGAATCCCCTAAGCCCAACAGATACGAATTCGCAGTACAGTCCCATGTCACTTGGCACACTCGATAGCTCTGGCAGCTACAACAGTGCCGCGTCAGAGGTAGGCAAAGGTGTTTTCAACTTCCAACCAGCGTCGTTGGCTAAGTCTCCGGTCTCGAAATCTGTGAGTAGGCCCTTTCAACGATCTACAGGTGGAGATGCTGATTTCTATGCTGCGTAGAGTGTTGGTCAAAGAAGAGGCCATAAATATAAACACAGTAGCGTTTCCCACCAGTTCTTTCTCGAACCCGCTCCTCGCGCTCCTCTCGCTCTCCCAAATTCCCTTCCAGTACCCACGCTCAAGGAATGCCGAAGAAGTATGTCGAGAGAACAAAACACCCGCTTCTGGTGGAGCATCTGTCATATGGCCGTTGCAGCCTATACTCTGTCAAGCGCCGAAGGATCTCTAGCCCTCACCGCACTCTCTCATCTTATCCTCTTCGACTCCCTTGGCGCCATGCTGTGCGTGGTCGTCGATATCCTTGGCAACTTCGAGGTCTGGAAGCGCTCTAGCGTGCGGCATCCCTTTGGTCTCGAGCGCGCAGAAGTGCTGGCTGGTTTCGCCATGTCTGTGCTTTTGCTGTTCATGGGCATGGATCTGATATCGCACAACCTGCAGCATGTGCTTGAAGGTATGGGCCATGAACCACATCAGGTCCATGACCACGAGCGAGTCTCGCCCGGAGAAATCGACGCTGCTGCCCTGCTCGCCATTGTCTCTACCGTCATCTCCGCGCTCGGCCTCCGCAATCATGCCAGGATCGGCAAGGTCATGCGATTCGCCTATATCGAATCTCTCCCCTCAATCCTCGGCAACCCATCCCACTTCCTCACAATCTCCTGCTCCCTCCTCCTGCTCCTCCTCCCCCTCCTCTCAATAAAAGTCTACCTCTGGCTCGATCGCGCCCTCTCCTGCACCATCGCCATCTCCATGTGCGTCCTCGGCTTCCGCCTCGTCAAAACTCTCGGCTTCATGCTACTGATGTCGTACTCGGGCAACGGCGTTGCAGAAGTGATGCGCGATATCGAGTCCGATCCTTCAGTCACGGCGATCGAGGAGGCCCGATTTTGGCAGGTGCATTATGGGCTGTGCATGGCGAATCTGCAACTACGGGTAAGGGGCACGGAGGATGGATTGCACCAGTTGAGGGAGCGGGTTACGAGTTTGATTAAGAACCGGTTGGGGGGTGGATATGGGAGTGGGGGCCAGCGGTGGGAGGTCAGTACGCAGTTGAATTTGGATCGCTTTTGAGATTGCTCGGATTGGAAAGTTGGCAGAAGGAGCGAGGATATGACATGATGAGAGCGTTTCAGTGTATATATTGGAGAGATGTCGATATCGATGTTGCGGTTCGTGATTGCATCATCTTGTGAATGGAACCCTGAAGGATTTCCAACTGCGCGTTTGCTTCCCCTTCACATCTCCTCACTCACTCTTTTCTTGTCATGCCACAGACGTGTCGATGCATATCGAAACTCCTCTAACCGCCGAATAGAAGAAAAAACCATTTGAAAACCCTATTGGACCAGAAAAACTACAGCAGGTCGAGTCATCCTAATGAAAATCGATCCGGGAGGTTTTGTTTGACAACAAACACGTGCCTCTCGCTTAACGACAGCGCTAAGGGCTCCATCCGACGAATGGAGAAATAGGATTCGATGGAAGTGTTCTCGGCTTAGTCTAAGGGAACGGATTGGCTTCTCGGGCAGCAAGACAAGTAAACAAATCACGCGGAGTTGCTCAGATGGCTTTCAGAAGATTTAAAAACAGGTATCCCCTTCGAGACAAGTCTGCTGCCAAACCCCCACAATGGTACTTCAAAACCCACCTGACAATCCCAGCGTCGTCCGACATGACCGTTTCGCAAACCCGAATATTCGACTGATAAAATCTCGAAGAAGGAAGTTGCAAATCGCCAAAAACACACAGCATCAAAAACCTCCTCAGCCCCCCTTCTTCCGCCTCCACCACCCCCGTACACACCACCACCCCCGCAAAAACCAGAACGCGCAGCCTACCCACCCAAAAGCCAACCGCCTCAGAACCCGACGCCACACCTTATAGGCCCCGTGCCTGCTCCCTCCAAAACAGCCTCTCCGCGGCATCTCGAAAGCGATCTAGAGCGTTACCTGGCGAGCGATCGTCCGAATCTGTACTATTGTATTCCGAGATCTGGTCTTCGACCCGCCTGACGGAATCCTGCAGGTCGTCGTGGGTAGGTTCTACGGATTCGGAGTGTGCACCGTTTTCCTCGTTAGTTTTGAGCTTGGGGGCTTGCGGATTTTGGGGGTTTGATATATGTAAATGGGGGCGGGACGGTTTCGTTTGTGCTGAGCTGCGGTGGTGTCGAGGTGGGGGGTGGTGGCGTGGTCGGGGTCAAGTGCGTTGAGCTTGGTGTTGGGTGGTTTTAGGTTGGGGTTTTGGGGGAGGGGGATAGGGGTTATAGGGGATATATGCGGGGGTTGGGGAGATAGGGAGTTCCTCTAGAGCAAGTACTCCCATTTGCTCGGTTACATTCTCTGATCATATCGTGAGCGATTCTAGGGCTTGGGCCATGTCCTCTTGTAGATTAATAAAGTTGCTCCAAACGGTCTAGCGCTTTGGGGAACATTATTTGTACCATAGCTCAAGTCTGAGCTTTTTGGGATATGGGTGATGCCATGGTGATGGTCAGGGGTAGTCGGTGAAGGAAAGGATCGTTGAGTGATGGTTTGTGTGGCGTGATTCACACCATAGTGATATAAAGTGGCTAGGGCGAGCGACTGTCCTCCGTCATCGATGGTCCGTGAAGATATGGCTGCGTAATGGAATTCATGAATGCGTAATGCAAGATAAGCCTTACGGATTGTTCGTCGTGTAAGATCCAGCTCTTTTACAACGTTCTGTGTTACAACAATAGACTTGCCGATTAGTGGCACTCAGGGGTTAGCTTTTCATATGTTGAAGACTACTTTGCCTTATCCCTTTCTCTTTTATATATATTTGTTGGTTGGCACTTCTTGGTTCGAGCTTCAGACCAACAGTGAACCAAGCCAAGGCTTTCTAGATTTGAAGGATCTCAATCGAAATCTAACTGGCTATGTTGAATTAATCGAAAATCCTATGTCTGATATCAGACTTTGTTGTTCACCTCAGATCTATCGTTGATTTTGGGTATATATACTTCTCTCAGTTGGAAAAAATTGGCATCGATACTCACACCTTCTACATGCTTCCTTGCATATTTGTTCAAGGCTGCTGATATGGAAGGTCAATACCATCCTAAGCGGAGCACGAACAGGACAAGGAGATTTTAACTTCAGATGAGCTTCGGATTAAGGTGAGTTTTTAATGTGATATTCTATTGACCTGGACACTTCCAGCATAATTTAAGGGGGGGAAAGAACGGATTGTCCTATTCTTTGCATCTTGTAACATCTCTGTTCTTGGAAAGTGTCTGCTATCTCACATACCTTTGGGCCCACGAGCGCTGTACAATCTTGGTCAGACATTTTACATGTTCACCATTCTGCAGGCAATGGCGCACAACCCTTTGATACGAAACCACTTTCTCGCCGACGGTCATGATGCCGAAGAGTGCGAAGCGGAGACTGCATGTCATGCATCAATTCAGCAGGCAACGAGCAGGCAACCAAGGAGCGCCGGATTCTGAGGTTTTTGGTTGTTACTGTTCGCTGAGTCTTCATGAGCCAGCTTTGCTTCAGAATAATACATTTACCTCCTCGTGTCGGTAGTCCCACTCATACACAATAAGCACATTTTTACTCATGAGTCTGTGAGCTTTCTATCGTCCATACAAGACTACATATGGCCGGTCGCGGTTACACCTGATGTCGGATGTGTCGGTATGAGCCACGACTTACCATTGGTCTACATCGATATCTATCGTTTTCCACTGATCTATTGTTGTTGTCGATGTGACCACATTTACCTCAATCAATGAAGTTATTTATTCTCGAAGTGATCCCTTGAGGCAGCTCACCGAACATCTTATCTCAAGGCAATATATTCTGGTCCATCACAAAGTCATTGAAAGGGGATTGATGCTTCGTCAAGATGTATTAAGCACGGCTGCGGAAACAGAGGCGCAACTAACCATCTCCCTCAGAGACAGTATGCATACCGTACTTTCTTTGCCATTTAATTATGCCCTGCTGGTCATGAGCCGCGCGATACTCGCTTCGCTAGGTAGCATCATCTTCACCTTTATCATCCTCATAAACTTTCGACTGTACTTATTATAAAAAGCCAGAAAACCTCTCGCTGAGGATATCAACCAGCCTAACAAAATTTATAGTCCAAAGCAGTTATTGAAATAAGTGCACGAAAGAAAATTGAACGCTTTAGACCAAACGTTCTCATCACTCATTCATGATGTTATCAGATCAGCATTGTATTTTATAATCGAAAAGAATTTCCCCTCGATCTTCTCCCTGATGGCTACGCGATGGTTCTTAAGCAGAGTGAGAGTTTTACCACTCTTTTAGGATGAATTTTATCATCGGAGCTTAACCGTTATGTACGTATCAGCATGATTCTCCGTTGTCAGGATTATGATATCTCAATCCGCACGTTGATAGCTGCGGCCAGCCTCCATACTCATGCTTGTAGCAGCACAGACAATTCGAATAGCTCAGTTAGTTCATGAGATACCCTTTAAGATATATTCCACAGAGATTTTGAAATGTCCCGTATCATTTATCATGCCTTCTTACCTTCCAGAGGCTTAAGTTCACGCTTAAGGGCGTCAGAGTCCATTAGTAAATCGCTGAGGTCAGCGCCGAGCCCTAAGCGCACACTAGCTTCTCTTTGTTGCTTTCCGTAACCATAGATCCCCGATCTTTCTGACCCCATGAGCCACCACCGAAGAGCTCACCAGCATCCAAAGCGTCATGTGAAGACATGTTATGTTCGAGCACACCATCGTTGACCGGTCTGCGTGCCTTCGCTCACCTCAGAGGAACAAGCAGTACCGGCCAATCTTGCCCAACCCGAACCAGGTAATTCCTGGGGTCTTTTTCTGCTGGTGGCCTGTAAAAGTATGCCTCAATCACTAGGAAATGGAGAAGAAATATCGGGCAATGTTGCCCAACCCGAATTAGGGTCCTCCTAGTGCTCGTCTCTGCTGGGCAGCCAGCAACGACAGGCCTCCCTCACCTCAAGATGACGAGCAAATACCGGGCAATCTTGCCCAAACAGAGTCAGGTCCCCTGGGTGTCTGGTTCTATTGAAGACTATTAACGAGAAACTTGCTTACCTCGTTAGCCAACCCAGCTGCCGGCCCTTTATCACAGGTCTTTGATTCCACTCGAGTGCTTGAAGCCTCTTTACACTGGTTAGACCTTCACAGGCAAAGCTTCGCTGGTAACTATGGCCACTTAGCTATGCTAACACGTAGCAGAGCTTTCTCAAACACAGTAGGCCAGATACTCAAAGTCACCGACCAGTATCGTCAACCAACAGTTTCAAGCAGCTGTACTGCGTTCAGCTTGTGGACTTTGTTGGCTCCTTGATATTCAAGATCAACCTACCCAACAATACTGTGAATACCAACGTACGTTCTTCATCTCTTGTTCACCGCCATTGCATATCATGGTAAGCAATTCACCCCTTCTCGAAATCCTACTTTCCGTACAAGAAGTCTAATAAATTAACAAGAGACCTTTTCTTTGGTGCACAATATACTTGGCGTCCTCGGATCTTGTGTCTTCTTCATTGCACATAAAGCTTAGCGAACCCGCAGATCGGCTTGCAAAGAAGCAGGGATCTGTCTCAGACGACCATGCAGTTAGCCACCTTTGGGCCTCTTGGGCATAGCTTGATAACTCCAATACCGGTACTTCGTGCGATCAAGTCCGCTCCCAAACATTGAGCGAGCTACAGAGTACCAGAGATCACGCATAGTCCGCGCAAGAACTACATCATGTTAGGACCGTCAAGAGCACTCTCTCAGCCTTCAAAGGGGTATTCCAACTTTACCATGATATGAGAAACGCGTAAGTGATAGATCATGTAGCCTTTAGCTCCTTCCACGTTTTCCGGAAAGGTCATGACTTGGGGGACGTGACTGCTTTTCGACTAGCTTTCGAAATGTGGACTGGAGAGAAAGATGCCTGGATAGTCATAAAAAGGTTGCGAACGCAGAGGAAGATGAGCGGCGATCAAGTGCCGCCTTACCCACCTAGACCCCTTTGAAGTTCGATCACTCATAACTGCACTTTCGGAAAGGCCAAAGAACTATTACAAGCGACACGCTATTCCGGAAGATCAATCGATGAATGGTTTGGCCATGTCATATAAGCGACCCTTCTGAACCTATTGGAGAATCCACCATCCGCAACTTCAAAGACGACCTTTCTGGAAGGCAGATTTCTGTCTTCTTAACGCCTGGTACGACACAATACCAGTCTTAGATGCACAATCACTTACGTGCCATGGCTTCGTAGCCGTAGCCTCCATCGCCAAAATATTGGGCGACCGAAAGTCCAGGTTCTCGCAAGATTCGCCCTCATACGGTCGTCCCATCTGGGAACACCCCCACGGCCGATTCCAATTTTTTGGTGGTATTACAATTGATGACTATAAGATCTGGCGCCTGGATGACAGCGAGAATAATAGGAATCAGAGTACAGCGGACGAGTTGACAAAGCTCCGCCACCGTTCTCCAATAGTATTTCTAATTGGTTCAATAAAGCCTTACACTGTCCCTCTGGCTACTATGGGATCTTTCCTATCCTTAAGATGTGTTATTACCGAACGCTGACAAAATCTCTTAAATTGGGACCTGAATCCAGCTCGCGGCGTGATACAGTTCGGGAAACTTACCGCAAGCCCCTGGAGAGACGGCCGCCTTCCAAACCCATGTGCACGAAAGGTAGCCTACATCGCAGACTTTGCCAGAAGAGCTATCAGACATGGCCTGGTCTCAATTGGAAAATTGGCAGTAGCCCTAGTTACCGAGGGTGGCCGGAAGGTTTGGAGGTACCTTGTTGTATGGGGGAACTACGATTTGCATGGTGACAATGGTGCTCGCCTGAACTGGTACTCTTTTCTAAACCGGAAAAGTTTGGCTACATCCAAATTTACGCTGGGAAGATTAGCGGCGCAAGGACACGGAAATGCCATCCCGACCGAGGACAATTTACTCGAATTATCGGTGACCCACCAGACAAAAGGGCCTGAAGCATACGAGATACGAGTGGCCGTTAGGTTGCAAAAGAATATCTTGAAACAGGGCATTGGGAAGAGATACATGGATCCTATGTGGATCGATTTGAATATCGAGCCGGGAAAGCGGACCAATGATTGATCAGGATGGACAACGACTAAACTTATACTAGAAGTGCGTCTAGTGTTTGAAAGATGCCTGACGCTGTATCCAAGACCAAGACGTATTTCTTGTATTCCCCCCCAGGAAGAGAGGGATGTATAGGGATCCTCATCTGGTTCTGGGGTAGGAAAAGGCCGATTTGAGGATAAAGGCTCGTGGTAAGGTCGACTTTACTTCTCATAGTGGGAAGCGGACCAGTGGACGATCGAAAGGGAAAACGACCGAGCTTAGACCAGAAGTGAATCCTTGTTTACAAGATTGTTACTGCGTTTTCCGAAGTCCAAGACACTAGCGAGCCCTCATGTACCGTTTGCATCGACGTTTTCCTCGTATTCCCAGGGAAAAGGGATAGATTTCAAAAGTGAATCGTCACGCGGTGGTTTCGGAAAGGCCCCATTGGAGGGATCTAGGGAGAGGCAATCATAAAACACGTGGAGATTGCCTCCTCTTCTATTTGGCTCCTCGAGAAACGGCAGGGACTTAGGGGTGCCCATGCTGTCTGCAAGATTGCAGAACGAAGTGAGCGTGATCTCGGCACGCGCAGAAAAACATCTGGCAAGCTCTCATGCAGCGGCAAGATGAGATAAAAGCATGGTCAATACTTACCAACCAAGCCCAGCGCGCTGTGGAGGAACCACGCTTGGAAGCAACCAACATTCCCAGTACAGTGACTGGTAGCTTTCTACCCCCATTGGAAGGTTCCGACCCTTCGGATCGACTATAGCCTACCGATATGAGGAGCCTTACGAACGCACCAGGCTATGATCGACGTTGTTTCCATGTCAAGCTGTAGCGCCTCGGGATGGGTATTTTCATTGCATAATCTCAGGCCTGTGGTTGCATACTCTTGACGAGCTCACGCCCTTGGATGGGCGGATAGAGCTAAGCCATATATCATTGACAAGCTCAGTGTCTTGACCAAGGAGCTTTTGCTGGCGAGATTTGCCTCATGAAGAAATTCCGTGCAAAGGTCGAAACCATTTTCGGTACTATCGAAAATCTGTGCAAGATAATCTTGTCTTCGAGAATGGCTATTCTCGGTACGCTTGTAATTCCAAAAGCTGTCCTATCTTATTCTCGCAAGCTTTTGTCACATCTCAAAATTGAGAATAAGAGAGGTTTATCGGGCTCCCTTATCTCACTGGGTCATTCTTGGCTCTCTGTATTATTGTCCGTGAACTGATTTGTCACAACAACAGAGCACATGAAGTTAAAACCCGTGTTCGAGTGCGGATAGCATCATATATTAAGTGTCACATGGTGGGCCCGAAGGCGGCATCCATTTTAGGCCCTTAGGAGTGGACTTGATCTGTTGTCTTTTTCTCGAATATCCTCTTGGTTTGTTGCATATTTCGGGTGACTCTGCAGAGCTTTACAAGACAGGTAACATCGCAGGCTGCGGTAAACGAGATCCGAGGATAGTTTGCAAGTTGTATCGGATTTTCGGATCTTCAATGTCTCGCCATATTTGTTGATCTGAAGAGATCATTATTTGCAATGGACTCTATCGTAGAAGACGTGTGCTATGGAGAACCGGAAAAGACACATTTGGTGCTGAATTTTACAGAACCTCGCCTCGCCTAAATTCCCCTAAAACACCAATATCTTCCAACCGTGATTCCATAACCGATTGTTCATCTATTCCTACAAACTGTACAACAATAGAATGCCCAGAGCCAGGCCTTTCCGATGGTGTAGGATGTAATCATTTTCGACGGTGGCGCATTAAGGTATCGAGACCGCAAGGTGCGGGCTGGGTTGCGCATCTCGGTTATAAGGGGTTTGGTAATGTGAGGAGACTGCCGGAAGGCAATAGGTATCTCACAGGTGCAGCAAGACGTTACTCGTATTGGTGACGTTAGGAAGATTGTACGATTAGTTCTCTGGTATATCAACAGCTGTTCCAAAGCGCACATAAGTTTCTGCCTTCCACACCTTTAGACTCGGTCAGGAAACTTTCCGTTGTCTTTGTAACTTCAGCCCCCTTCTATACTCCCTCCTCTTCGTAGACGCAATGGCTCTGATTCGTGATCCTCGTGGTCAGAGAAAGCCGTCAATCAAGGGCCCGTGCCAAACAAGAAGACCCTCATTGGAGCCACCGGTACAGGCCCAGCCCATCGCTGGGGATGATGTCCACCCTGACTGATGTTATCTCTCCCTCGCTGTGTTGCAGTCCCAAGAAAGACCTTCAATGGTTGGTCGGGGGATGTCCGGTACCGATTCGACAATTTCTCTTGCTCGTGAATCCACAAAGGTAGATTTTCGAGAAATAGATCTCGCGAGCGTTGTCTTTCAAACAACTGAGGCTCCAGCCTTCAACTCTCTAGTTGACAAACAGCCGGACGCAGCCGTAGAGAGCAGATGGTTATGATTGTCTTCATAGTGAGGACAACATTATAGTTGAAGCTGAAGGTCAGGTTGACGGGTAACCATGCATTGCTAAAACTCCAGCAGTTTGCAGATCAGTGTAAGTCGATAATAAGCTCGAAGTAGGAAGCGAGGGGCGAAATAGGGGCGTCCGTGAAACTGCCACCATTCGGGATATGCTTAGATAGCTAGACTTGCGTTGATGCTCATGTCCGTTGCTCTCAAAAGTACTGATTAGGAACGAGGTTAACATTGGAGCAAGGAGAACTTCGGACTCGCAATAGGCTGGCCACATGGCACGAGGCAAAATATTCCTATGAGATTGTGCAGCCAATGAGATGAGTCCCGAGAGAGTTGATTGCACTGAAAATGGTCCTGGCCAGGGTAGAGATTAAGAGCACATTATTCCAGGGGATCATCTGCTGTTGTACAACAACAACAACAACAACAACAACAACAACAACAACAACAACAACAACAACAACAACAACATAGGTAGAATCTCGGTAGCAGCCGGTTTCTTTGTCCTGAAATCTGTTCCTGATCGAATAGCTTCTTGTAAGTTATCGCGGCTGCGGCTAGGAGAGGCAGAGGTTTATTGGGAGGCGTGCGGACTCATTTCATTGTGGTTGGCAGAGAGCAAGCATTAGAAAACTTGCACCAGCCGTTCTTGCCCTCTAACCCGTTCAACCTCGATGCTTTATAGCCAAATAGACTCAGTTGAGGGAGGAAGCTCCTGACGCCGGAGATGCAATTTCTTAGCTGATTGAGCCTGATTGGCCTTGCTACCACCAAAGAGCTGCAGGAATTGCATGCTTGCCGAGCTAGTCGGCGGTTTTCGCTTGCAGGAAGCGTCCTAACTTCCTCACATGGCATTTCTACGTTCACGACACTGTAGCAACAGCCGGATGCACCTGTAGGTGTCACTCTGCTATCCAATGTAAGTGGCTACAACCCTCCTTCACTCCTTTCTTCTCCCATATGTTCAACACGTAAAACTCGTGACAGGACGCCACAGACTCTCGTGAATAGTACCAGCCATCGGGCATCATCCCCGAAGATCAGAGCTCGTCTAGACGATTAGCCCCTGAGTAGAGTCTTATTCACCATTATTAGACTTGGTTCATCTGGCTTTCAATGAAGAAAAGATTCCAGAAGTAGGAGCCCCACGTATAGACTTTAAGAGAAGCTGCAAGGGATGAAATTGGAGCCCCTTGCTTACGAGCCTTTAGACTCGCCATGAAATTGGTACCGAGTCTTCTCATAGGTCTTTTGGGTCCAATGAAAGGCACCTATCCGCAGCGTACTTTTTGCTTGTTTAGATGTAGTAGTGCCTTCCGTTACGCGTACAGGTGAACCTATAGTGTCACCGTTGAGCGATTTAATTGTACACATGAGTGAACGAATAGCTTGCATGACTGTTTCAACACTGGTGCTTTCCTTTCGAAGGTTAAATACCTCGCTTTCCTGGACTCAAACCATCTTCCTTCCTCATCATCATACCTCGCACATCATTAAGTATATATACTTTGATGGCAACCATACATCTTTAGATCCTCTGGTCTTTCATGGGTATTATCCCGGTAGCCCTGGCCTTGTAGGAGTTGGGTAAGCTGGCAACGCAGACCAGCCACCTCCTTCTCTTACCCTGCTACCACAATAAGAACGACTTTGACCACAAAGTCGTACAACTTCTTCTGTATAGTTGTCTCAGCACTCTCTTATATATCTTCGAGCACTCCTGTCTTGTGATCACCACCTTGCTCAAAGGCAGCTTCGTCCGCGATGAAAGCCTTTTGGAGAAGATCAACCTCTCCTCCATTACCACGACCAGAACCGTAGGTTCATCGCCATCATCAACATAGCTTGAACTGGATCAAGCTTGATGAAGTCACACTTTTCTTTGTCTTCCTTGGTCATGACCGTGCCACAAGACGACAGTGTTTAGTCTGGTTCATGACCAACTTACTCCTCCTCACCTAGAACCACAACATCATCACCTGTCACCACGTTCATCACGACATCTGTTCTCTCCATATACACATCATCTTGAGGGCTTCTTGGTCAGCTTCAAGCACTCCGGGCTCACTTGCTTATGGTCTTATCTCATAACAGCACTACCAACAACGGCGAGCTAGAGCCATGTCCGTATATTCAGACCGCATGACCTCGGTGGACCTTCTTCTTATTCTATATCAGATCAACACTTCCTTCATGGCACTATTGTCTTCTGTTTAGCACTCTGATATCCTTCGATCATCGATCTGGTACGGAGTAACAGCGCGAGTATCGAGAAGTTTCCCCAAGGCAGAGGGCAATATGACGCAGGATGCGACATTGTTTTCGATAACTCAGACACTAGAATTGCTCATCAGGACGCTTCGCCAGGGGCCAAGTATGTTATATGGACGCTCTCGATGGAAGTGCTGGCACCGATAATCCTACCTATACCCTCGGAATTTCATATCAAGCTTCTATCTCTGCGTGCGCTCTGGGATCAATACGCGCTTGGAGCACTCTGTCTCGAGCCTTGTCTAGCCTTGCGCTTTACCAGACTGTACACTCCCACCTTCCAGACTGCAGAAAGAAAGCAGCTTGCTGTAATTACCTAGTAAGCATTCTTGCCAGCATATGCTCTATAGCACAACTTGCCAACATAATACGGAGATTAGGCAAGGCCCTTCCGCGTTTCCCCAAACCAACGCATGTCGAATATCCGTTACGCACCGGCCCGAAGCCTTGGATTTCAATCAACCAAGCGATTAATAGGATACCAAAGAACCGGGACGACCACAACACCAGTGGCACGCGGCTTCGCACCTCGATACCGAATACGGGCGATGGGAATAGAGAAAGCCGTGGCTACTATGGCCACATGCAGGACTATATTCTTTGCAAAAACGTGGGAATGCCTCGAGTATAAAGCTTGGGAACCCTTGAAGACTCTTTGGGAGCTGGGAACAATCACCAGTTCCGCTCGGCAGAACGGCAGGGTATTCTGTAAGATACTGGATGTTCCTGCTCGATTGTTCCAGTGAGCTGGTACGACAGCTTTGAGATGGGTCAGAGGCTTCGTACAAACACGGATCCCTCAAGTATGTCGCGATGTTGACCCAGAGCTGTGAGACCGTTGCCCGTATTGGAGAAGACTTGGAGCCAACGAAAAGGGGATCAACTTTCTATCCTGAAACCTGGACAGAAGCTTTCCCACTCCGACGTCGTTACCTACAGAAGACCTCAATATTTATATTGAAAGTCCAAGGTCCTAGAGGACAAGGGTCAAGAGTCCATAATCGGGGACCAAACAGTCGGATACCCATGGGACATCCGTGCAGATGACATCGTACTTTACCGTGAATGGCATAATGGTGTTCTGGATCCACATCTCCTGCGAAGCATTGACACGAAAAAGGGCAAGAACGCAAAGGAGAATAACTTCATATCTCGAGACATGAAAGAATCTTTCCCACTCCAACACCGTTACCTACAGAATACCTCAATATGTGTATCAAGGTCCTATATGGCAAAAAATCCTGCAACTACACCAGGGATGAAAACCTCGTCAACGGCCAATGGTGGCCATTACGACGGCGTTTCTTGGTCCTCACCTCCTCCGACGAACGATACGAAGCAAGACGAAATCAGGAAATGGACAGGACCACTATGCGAGCGGACTAAGACAGCGAGCTCGTTTTCAGCCACCTCAAAGCCAGGAATGAGGACTTTCCTGAATAACTTTAGGAAAGTACCATAATGGTAGAGGGATTTTGGTGGTCTCTGGTGTGGGCTTGGAAAGTGAATTCGTTCTCAGCCACCTCAGCGGTGGTGGTCTCTGGTGCAGGCTCATATAGCGAGTTTGTTCTCAGCTACTTCAGCGATGGCGGTCGACACAACATCTTGACACATCGCAAGGGGATTCCGCTAGTCCTAAGGCAGTCTATTTACTCCTCGTCCGGTGGTTGATAGTAATGGACGGGCCGCTTTGTGATCTCTGATATGGGCTTGGACAGCGAATTCGTTCTCAGCCACCTCAGCGTGTTGGTTTCTGGCACGAACTCATGGTAGCTATCTCCTTTCTTTGTTGATTAGGTTGAGCTAAATTCCTGAACCAGGTCAAAAGAGATTCTTCGAACAGTTCGATACATCCTTAATGCTAGCGGCCAAGAATTGTCCATAATCGATTGATAGAAAGAGCTAGGAATCGGGTCACTGTCACCCTATACATACAAAGTCGAACTGCATCCCAGTGCTTTGTATTTTCGTATCCGAAAGTTAAGATATAGAGCATAGTGACGTTTTGTGACGATCGGCGACAGAATAGGTATATAGTAATAACAGAACAGATCTCCCAAGCCATTAGCAGTCCTTAGACTTGTTTTTTTTTTCTTGCCAAGTGCTATGGTCCTGAGCAAGACCTTAAACTGCTTAACGAGTATCGGCGGTATTTGGTCATGAAAGGACCTCGCTGCCTCCCTTATGATACTCGCGGAATCGAACCAAGAACTGGAGCCAGATTGAGCATGGATCCTTCGGTCTCTGGCTTTCCGGAACATCATATGCGGGACTGAATCCCGAGAAGGTGTCTTTTTTCAAAAATTCAGGAACATTGGGTTTGCGCTGGGACCCGATAGGTATGCAATTGGACCTCCCTAGACTAGAAGAGAGAAAACATGGAGAACAGTGGCTAAAATCGTTGCTGAAGTGCAGATCTCGAATCAGCACCGTGGTTTGGATCACTAACTCCAGAAAATGCTTCCAGCTACCTTTCCTCATGCAGGCTTATCGATGTAGCCGACCTCGCTGTCAGCGGCGAAGATGACTCAATGCCAGATATGCACGGACGCAGCCAAGAAGGAGGCAGGTTCGTCGCCGCTGAGATGCCGATAGTCTTACGGCTTGAAGACGCTGTGGCTAGGCGTCAGAATCGCGCACCAGAGGAGATCTATCAGCGATTGCGATCTGATGATAAGGATGACGAGTTGTGTTGGATCGTACAACTATATGAGGATGATCCAAGAGGCTACAACATCCAGGGCATGGAAACGAGAGCACTTCAAGACGTCCGTCGTCACAGACACATTATGCCGATAAATCGATCATACGGTGACTGAGTTTGGCGAGAAGACCTCGCAGAAAAGGGCACTGAGGATAGCAATGCCCCTACAGCTGTTCCTCGAGGCTCGCGACTAAGATATAAAGTCGTAATGCACATGGGGTCTTGCGAGAGCTGGCCCCTCAAATCAAGAAAGGAAATTCCCTTGCAGCTGGGCAGCTTCTCTGCCACTCAACAGAACGGCCGTGATCTTGTATTGATGACCCCGATTCGACCGAGAGCGCACTTACAACACACACCACGGCCACCACATTCAAGGGTACATTGGCCCTCTTTGCTTTCGCAATTCATCGAATACATCGACTTTACAGGAATTACCTGTAATTCTAGCGAGGGTGCATCACTTCTCCTAACGTCCATGGTCCTGAAGACCTCTCCTGGATTCAATGCAGTCCTAGGAAGCCGCTTGGCTTTCTTCGAGGATGCACAGGATAAAGTCCGATTGATGGTGGCAATTTTTGCTCCTCAGGCAACACTGATACCTTATTCAGCCCTATCCATAAGATCATCGAAGACATGTTATCTAGTCGTCTTACACTACCCTCAGGAGCTTACAATTCTTGGTGGAGAATAGTTGAGTTTGGTGATTGAGAGGCTAAGCCTCTCGGCCATTGCAAACCTTCGAGACGACCAGAATCGGTCTTTGCAGCGGATGGTTGTCCAGAAAGATGACAACGCCCTGCCCTTCCGCGAACAAGGAGAATAGTTGAGTTTGGTGATTGAGAGGCTAAGCCTCTCGGCCATTGCAAACCTTCGAGACGACCAGAATCGGTCTTTGCAGCGGATGGTTGTCCAGAAAAATGACAACGCCCTGCCCTTCCGCGAACAAGATATTGAAGAAGCAGCATTACCGATGCGCTAAGCTTATAGAAGGAAATTTTACCTAGATATTAGCAGCTAAGGCTCTCCGCCAAAGGACGATTGACTGAGAAGATGATAATGCTCCACCGTGTCGTGAGCCGGAGATTAAAGAAGCAACTTTACTGGTACTCGGCAAGCTTGCCGGAGCTTCTTGTGGATAGCAGCACCTTTGGCCGTGTGCGTGATGACAAGCGACGCCACACGTAGCGACCTTTTTCGACTTCGAGCCCCACGAGCCCGGATTTTCACTCGCCCTCCAGATCACGTTCTGGGGGCTGAAAGGGTTATGGAATTGGCTGGACTTCCGGTTCCACGTGCGCAACTTCGAAGCAGGCTTCTACACCCGTCTATCTCGTCATCAGGCTACCTCAGGTAGCCCATTCAACCGGGTCTCTCGCTTCTGGGCGTGTATGGACGCCGCGAAGAAGGATGCATTGAGCGTTGGACGAGTGATGCCACAACGAAGCCTGAGCCAGCTGTAACGAATAAAAATCCGTATGCTGGACTGACAGCAAGTAAAAAGAGAAAGCATCCCCACAATGCAACTTCATCCGCAACGCAAGTCGAAGAGGAGCTATTCCTCTCTCAAGACGAAGACGACGAGGATGACTTCAATGACTCCGCTCCTCGCATGTTCTAGCCATTAACAGACAACAACGCAGAGCCAGGCACGTTCGTTTGCACCGGCAAAGAAGCCTGATTCTAGTATTTAAGAATTAAACAACGAAGTGAGTAACGAAACTCATAAAATTGTTTTATACTTCTAGAAAATTTCCGTTGAAACTCGTATCACCAATAACACCGAGAATTGGTACGACACCATTGATACGGGGTAGGGAACGCCATGTCCGCAACAGTCGGAGGTGCTCTCTTCTGAGCGGCATTAAATGCTGGATACGCCTGGTGTAGCGTGTGCAAGTCATGTTTAGTAGCCCGGATTTCCGACGCATGTCGAGAGTCTTCGGATGGATTTTAGCGTCCTCTTGGTTTTAAGACGGGATCGAGAGTTTAGAACGGCGGGATAGTAAGATAAGAGAGCAAACTTCTGGCATCTAAATCCGTTGCAGTTACGAAGGTGGTTCTGCAGGACAAGATGTTCTGCAGGACAAGATCACCCCCATCAGTGTCTACACGATTGAGCTGAAAGACGCGGAGCTGGAGATCAATCCCCTCAAAGTCTACACCCGGATGATAAAATTGAGGATGCTGTCCGGAAGGCTCACATCTGCTGATGCTTTGCTCTTGGTACTCTCCTAAAGGGAGATCTTGAACAAACCGACCTCAATCCATCCGAGGGCTTAATTAGCGGGACGCACATTGCTAACACACTATCGCGGAGTACCCTGGCCTGTAGGGTATGGTATGTTAAGCCCTGAGATTCTGGTTCAGCGTCTTAATGCAGACGATATTCTGTCGCCCTGAGATACTGGCTTTTCATGTGTCGACTTTTCGAACCTAAACGATATTCTGTCGCCCTGAGATACTAGCTTTTCATGTGTGGATTTCTCAAATCTCAACAGCCGGGCGAAAAATTTCGCCAAGATGGCTCAATCATTGGTTCGCGCTCGAATCCCGCTCAGGTCATGACTATGTTCCAGAACCCCTTGGATCTTGAAGTAGATAGTTGCCTCTATTCTAGAAGCTCGTCTCGGTTGAGCAATCCGGTGTCGTACCCGTATATTGGTGAAAGCAGAAGATAGCACCGTACAAACAAGCATACGGGTTAGACTCAGACCCCAAGTCATGCCATGATCTATGCGTGGTGGGTTGAAACCGAAGCAATGATGGATATGCTGAGGTTTCGTGGACAGATATTAGAGCCGCATTTCCCAAAAATTGGCTGGGAAGCATTCACTGCGACGGCAGGCTTTGTTCTTCCCAGTGCAAGCTTACTATACTATAGTCACGAAGTGACCAATCCCTTCTGCCAAGACAGGAAAGAAGTGTGGCGCTGATGATGGCCGATGGAGATGCCACCTTTGGCTACGGCTAGGCAGGTCGGAGGCTCGGGAGCAACTTGGTCCGAGAAAGAAAACCAAGGTTGAAAGGGAGGAACGTGGAGGATGTAAAGGCTAGCACTTCACGGAGTACGTTGCCACTAGATCGAATCCGGCTTTGAAAGAGCTTGACATGTAGCGTGCCGTCAAAAGCCATGCTGAGATTGCACGGAAGGCAAGAGTCCGACAAGATCGGCTTCAAGACGATGCAGACGACAACCTTGATTGTGAGCCTGATGCTGACGAAACGCATCCCCCCCTTCAACTCCAAGGAAGGATGTTGCCAAGCTAAAAAGCATCGAGGAAGAAGACGACGATGCAACACCAACCCAAGTGTTTCCGGAGAAGCGTGCACCCAAGCCGAAGGTAAAAATAAGAGATGAAGAACTTCCCAAGGTTGAAGAGGCAAATATAGGCAGAGCGACTCGGAACAGCTTGCTAGACCACACTCAGCATGGAGGAAGGGAGCGGCTAAGCGCTCCTTGCCCATAAAGCAAATGAGCTGCAAGAAGGGGGCAAAACAGGCCCACCTTGCCTTTAGGGCCAATTAATACTGCGGGCCGTCTCCCCAGTTATGGACGACTGCAAGCCTTCAACCAAGCTCACTTCATGTGGCGTCGTTGACACTCTCACTGATTTTAAGGCCACTTCAGCAGCATTAATATGCTAAGTTTTAGTGAGTTCGAACAGTGGTATTCATTCACAACAACCCAGCGTACGCTGGCGCGGTCCAAAGAAGCGAATCCCAGAACCGGAACTTCGTGCTCGGAAGCGGTGTGTGAGGGCTGGAATTATAATGCCAGTCATATTCAGTGCTCTAGCAATTGCCTTGGTGGCTGCTGTTGGTTGACGAATCGGCCAAAATGTGAACACATTTTGGAACAATTCTATTCAGGTATGTATAGCATATTTCAACAGCTGCGCATCCCGTTGGAATATTGGCAGCTCAGACTAAGAGCTGCCATCGAGCGAGTCCTGATTGCTGTGCAAGGCCAAGATCCGCAGATCAACTCGGCACCGAAGATTTGGGCTCACCACCGAGCTTGGTGAAACCCTTCCCTGATTGTACGCTATGTGGGTTGTTGGCCTAGGTGGCTTTAGAGCCACTCAGACAAAGAGTCCGGCGAAGAAAGCGAGTATTCCAGCTAAGAAGGCCTTTGGGCATCAGACAAACTCCTTCTTACTCGAGGGAACCAGACGAGTTACAGGACCTAGCAGCGGGGTCTAAACAGAAGCCCAAGGTAGAGAGCAATGCTGGCGTCAAAGAGTTGATGGGGAGAGTGGTGGGAGTTCGATTACCATGTGGGTGGTTTATAGGGACAAGAAGGTAGCATGGAACAAATATATATAGAGTCAATTAACAGAGATTCTTGAGTGTGAAAACATGATCCCGTGACTATCAGAGCCATGTCTGCACAATAGTTTGAGACGGGAGACCTACCGATGAGCTTCTAGGAGCGGTATCGATGCGGCTCTTTAGGGTTCTTTGATGGCGGTGAGAGATCACCTCCAAACTCCATTTGTTAGTACTGACACTTAGAAAGTTTGCGGTGTACCAGGCCTTTGATGATTGAGGAAGGAGCTTGGATATCAATATGCACTTTGGCAGCTAGGTGGTCTGGAGGTATCGGAAGCCTTGCTACTTTTTAATGTCTGAAGAGGATGGCGAACAGCGTAAGTAGCCCATGCTCTCACTTCGTTATTGCTGAAGCGTTTTTTTCTCTTTTTCATCTGCTCAATTTCTTTGATGTTAGCCGGGACTTTGGATAATGGGAGTTGCATTGCTGGGTCTATTGTATCTAGCTAAGCTCTTTCTATGTATTCTTTCCTGGATATGGTCTGTTCCTGAAGTTCGTAGGTGGTGTTGATTGTCCGGACGTCTAGGAGGAGATGCAGCAATGGAGCTATGGGTTTTGATTGCATCAATGACATCGAGTGTTATGTCTGCGGGCAAAAAGGTCACTATGCCAGTGCTCATAGAGAAAAGAAAGGTCAAAGGAACGAGATTCTTGCTCACGCTGCCATACCTGATCAACCGGTAGTAAGCAGCAAGATGATTCTAGTGAACGAAGAGTATGAGCTACCAGCGATGGCGGCAGCCCAATCTCAGAGACCAGCTATAAAGCAAAGCCCCGCAGTCATGGGAAAGCCCGGGGTCAAGAAGATCGCAGCTGCAGGAAAACAGAAAGTCAGATTCGATCTCATCGTACTAGAAAGAGGAATTCATCAGGACGATGATGATGAAGAACGGGAGCTAGCAACTCCGAAAGATATGAAAGTAGAGAAGAACAACGAATTCGTTCTTCGAGAATCTACTTTCAGAGCAAATCAAACCAGGAAGGGACTGCCTCAGATCAAGATCAGCAAGATCGGAAAGATTCAGAAACTGGTGACGTCAAAGGAACTCAAATCTACGGATCCAATTAGAGGCATGCAGAGTCGTGGTAGGTTCGATATCAGTAGGATTCTCGATCTACCGCTAGAACTTACTGTCGGGGAACTGTTGGACCGATCTGATATCACTATCAAAGACCTGGCGTTTAACATGCAGAGATCTACACCCAGATATAGAATCAAGAGGTCAAAGGTCAACGCCGAAGGTGATGCTCAAGAAGCAGAAAACGTTCAAGTCAGTATGACAATTTCTGCAGCGGTTCTACCGTCGGAAGTAACGGTCAGAGCATACGAAGATGACGGTCTAAGCAAACCACTAATGATTAATTCCTGAATAGGAACTCAGCGCCTACCAAAGTCACTGCTGGATGGGGGTTCCCTGATGGAACTACTTAATCGGAAGGTCTATAACAAAATGAAGTCCAAACCAAGGATTCGGACTGACGGATATATTCGGATTAGCCTGGCCAATGATTTCGTTACTACACTACGGGAATATGTTTTGGTTTCAGTCAATGTAGAAGGGATTGAAGCAGTGATCAAAGCTTGGCTGATAGATGTAGAAGTATATGATCTACTACTGAGAGTCTCCTGGCTTAGGCGGGTGCACTGCAACCAGAAGTACGGCCAGGGCAAAATCACCGTCATGGGGGATGATATGACAGTAAGGGAGGTACCAGCCCAACTGATGCCTGTATCTACGAATCTACCTGTGGTAGAATTGGATGAAGATGATGATTGGACGGCAGATGAAGCCTGTCAGCACCTGTTAGAGGAACAGGAAAAAGCACAGCTCTGAACCCCCTATCAGGGGGGGTTCGGAGCCGAAATCAATCAACTGGGATCACCATAGCCGCTATTGCATCAATGGCTTTAGAAGCATCGAGCTATCACTCAATGCTTACTACTAGAGACTCGGCCCCAGAAGACCTGAAACCCTTGCCACCTACGAAGTATGCACTGGGCAGAGGGGACGTCTTCCCCACCGAAAGACGTCCCGAAGTACGAGAGCTTAGCCAGGAAGGAAGAGAGGTGATCAACGAATGGTTTGAATTAAGCAAAATCACGATAGGACCGAAGGCGGATACACCAGCCAGGATTGAGGAGACAAAGAGACTACTCTATACCTGGAGGGAGTGTCCACATAAACCAACAAACTCCAATGTCTATGAATGAAGCAAAGCGAACACACAAACCAGATAGTTCACCCCAAGGCATCCCAACATAACGCTACCCACAATTCTCAATCCCCCTTTCCCAGTCTCCACCCTCTATGCACCCCATTGGCCAACAGCCAGCGGAACTTCAGCTTCTGCAACAACGTTCTCCCACTTGCTGCCACACGGCGCACCTTCAGGTCCCATATCCTGAAATTCATGTCTCATATACAACCAATCCCTCAGAGCCGTTAACTCTCCTTCAAACAAACTTCGTACACTCGGAGTCACAATTTCTGAGAAGTCCCGGATATCTTTACTTCCCCACTGCGTATTGTTGGGAACACAACTGTTGTACAGCTCTTCCAGTTCAAGCAGTACCTCTTTCATATCGATCTGGGCCAGGCGTGCCGGGTTGTCGTGAGGTTTCGGCGCGTGGTGGAGCTCGAGTATCGCAGATATGTGGTCACGGCGTTGGTTGAATTCCTGACGACCTATGAAGTCATCGATGGGTGAGGTTGCGCCTGGTGTTTGGCTCAAGGCTCGACGGAAGCCGTTCACTGTATCCACAAGGTCTTGATACATCTCCCGCATGGTTGATGTCTTTGCTGGGACCCCTTCCTTTGGAAGGCCATTGCCCTTGACAATGCTCTCTATATCCGCAAGGTATTGGATCGTTGTCTCTTCTGTGGTGATTTGAGATGAGCTGTGGATCTCAAAGGTACCTGACACCCGAAGCTCCTTAAGTGGGCGAAATATGTCTCGATGGAACTTTTCGTTATGCGAGAGGTGTAACCCGGCGCATGGAATAGTGATGCGCATATTCTCCAGTAGCACGTTGCTAGCTAGTAAGGTCATACAGAGTTTTCGAACATGACTCTGTATCTGCCGCATGTCGAACTCTGTCATGCTCTCATCTGGATTTTGACATATTTCTACATGTAAGTTCCTTGTAAGCGAAAAGTTCCTATGGAAAATTGGAGGCTGCGAATTAGGGTACCAAGTAAGATCTGGCCAGATGTTTACAAGGAACTCATTCTGGGCGTAGAGGTAGGCAAGGCCTTCCTCGTAGGTCTTGCGACATGTCGACAGGATGGCAGGATAAAGAGCTTTTTGCCGTGGCTTGTTGCGGTCCTTTTCGAGTTGCATTCTCTGCAAGTGACTTCGAGCATCTACCAGTACCTGGGGATAAATCATGTTTCTAACCTCCCCTGGAAGGCTTAAAAAGGAGACTGATGAGCGACGTCTGGAGTTTCTGGTATTCAAGTTTTCGGTAGGAGAGGGCAAGACAAGTTGCCTATGCTGACCCTTAAAACCGATAGAAAGCATGTTTTCTGACAGCGGAGAGTACAGGCGTTGACGTCGGGTACCTTTTGCAGTAGTAAGTAATTGAACGAACAGATGCTAGGTATGGAAAGCAGAGATGTCTATCTGGTAGAATTTGAAACGGTCAGCGTAAGTGCTCAATGAAGCAAGTACACAGGAGGATTCTCGAGGAGAGGAAGTCTTCTGAGTGCGGAGACTCCTTCTTCTAAGCCAACTTACTAAGCTGAGCAAATTTACCTTGGTCGAGACCGGTAACGGTATAGATGCGTCAAAAGATACTTGTATGGGAATAGCGAAAGCAAGGTTTGGTAAAGATCTTGCGACAAAGTGCAAGTAGGAGAGTTACTACAGAGTCAGAGAGTTGGTGATTCTTTGCCCTATTAATACAGAATGTATGAGCAATGCCAATGAATCTGCATTTGGAATGGTTGCCATGAAACTATCAGACGTTTCACCAGTGATGAATCTTGGCACTTGAGTCTCCTTGCTAAGCACAGATGTGTTGGAGAGCAAAAGTTCATTAGCAATGTAATGATGGCAAACATTTTCGAAAGGTGTTGAATAAAATGTTGTTCTGCGAAAAAGTGCGAGGGCTTGCCCAAACCATCATGAGTCAAGGGAGCATTGTCGCAAGCGAGGACATCTGTAGGCCATAGATAAAATAGTCTGCAAAAGAGCATTGGATCCATGGATGCAAGTCACCTTTTCAATCGACTGGATTCATCAGAAGCGGAAAAGTTCCATGCCAGGTTTAGTAGGTTGTCCACTACCGTAGCTTGGAGTCGACCCATGGTTGAGATACCGCGCTCTCTCTATCATCGTAAAATCGTCGGCGACTCGTCCGAGAGGTTTCCAAATATAGAATCTCGAGAACGTCCTGTAAACACGTCGACGAGGCATATAAAGAGGACGGATGTTCGTTAATCATGAATGCAGGTATTTATGGACAGTCTCTTGCAAAACCAAGTGAGCTCTTTGCCTTGCACGCCATGTCCGGCATGGAGCTGATCTTAGAATTAGTCGGTTTCATTACCAGTGTATCACTCCTTGCTGCTTCGTTTCTACGCATCTCACATGAAGTATAGAAAGTAATAATCGATCCGATAGTAGGCTTATGCCAGGTAACTATAGACGTTGCGACTCCCTTCGCTCTCTACCCGCTCCATATAGTCCTTGTCAATCAATCTATGCCTAGTCAGATTTCGCGTTATCGGAGGAAGGCTTGAGCAGCGCTTTACTTACTTCTCGATGTTTTTCTTAATATCCGCAGGATCTAGAACGCCTCTACTTTTGGTAGCTGCGATAACCTCGGAGACAAGTTCTGCATGTGTGATTGTCTTTCGAGTTTTCATAATGCGAACAATAGCAGCTTGCGTTTCGTAATTCCGATCTGCGGCAACACGCTCGTGGGTCTCTTTGTTCTCTTCTACAGTCTCCTTTGCTTGGATCTGATTGATCTTGATCCGATATTTGGGATCAGAAAAGTTGAGGTTGACACTGAAAGTGTCGCTCTCATTAACATCTTTACCCTTTGGGGTCTTACTTAGCACTCGGTACTTGGCGCACGCTAGGGACTGCAACGTTCTCTTGAGTTCGGCATCATCTAGTGCTGGTCAGTAAGTCTTTATAGTGCTTGCACCGCAAGTTGTCTACTGACCAAGGTTGGTTGCCGCACGGATATCGACATATGCTACTTGTTCATTTGGCGGTATCTCATTGAAGAGTAACAGCACTATGGCTTGGAATGAGCTGACCACGATCTCCTTTTTGCCTCTTGAGAAAGCTGCTTTTAGTTGGCAATGTGCCAAGGCATGCTTCCAGGTCAATTTTCTTCCAGAATGTTTCATTTTGTAATGTTGTTCAAAACTAGCGGTTGCCTTCTGGATATTCCTGGGGATTTCTACGGCAACGTCGGGGTAGAACGGCCAAGCTGAGGCAGAAAGTACGCTCACGTTTAGATCCACAGAGCTCTTGATCTGGCGTTCCTCCAGCATCGATTTATATGACGTGATCTCTTCTCTGGCCAACTCCATATCTTTGAACATTTGCTCCAGATTATGAGTGAAACCGGCTCCGCATTCTGACCTGAGGTTAGTCATAAGGATAGAATTAAGATGGTTGACAAACCGGATTTCAACCGAGTAAGCATGCTCTTCTCTGCGTCAGCGCTAGCACTTCTTTGTAAGAGCAGACGTCGCGCAAGGTCACGTTTGTAGAAAGCTTCAAAAACAGCTTTTCCATGAACAAAGCGAAACAAACTCAAAACTTGATCAAGTTGTTTCGTGATTTCCGTGTCCTCGTCGTCGCTTGACGCGTCCTGGTATTCTTCTACGGTTCCTCGCATAGGATTACTCGCCGAAGATAAAGTTGTTGGTATCACCTTCGCTCCTCCTTTCAGAATCATGTCAACGTATTTGGCTATCATCTCGCCGGGTTTCGGATTGTCTGTACCCCAAGTCATGTTGGTTCTCTTGCTCTTGTTAATAAACGTTTCGAATGCTTCGCGCAAAGTATGACCGAGTCCTTCGTGCTTCTCAAACGAGTGCTCCCATATGAGATCAAGCCTCTTCTTGAATTCCAACAATCTGATAACCATGTCTCCCTCGCGCTCTTCGTCAAACACAATGCCGGATCCTGTTTCAACGATGAACGTTTCGAAAGGATGCTTTAACTTTTCTTCCAGATGTTTGCGCGTTAAAAGGGCATATAATAGTCTCAAAGAGTCTGCAGCATCCTGTGCCAATAGCTTTAATACGTCCTTCGTGTTAAGAAGCCGTTCCTGACGCTTATCTATAAGGATGTCTTCAAGATGTTCCTCTATGGTTGTCCTTGTTGCTGAGTCTAGGCCGAATGTCACACATCGCCGATTCTCACGATCTATGAGCTTGTGGCATGCCACCACATAGTCCGATAGACTTCTGGTAGTAACTTCTTGCTGAGCCCAGGAACGGAAATACTTCACCGAGTCGTCTATGAAAATGCATTCGAAGTGTTTGGTGTAGACAGTAAGTCGATGAAACATTTTTATAGCATTTCGAAGCAGAACTTCACTGTCGGGATCCAATTTCTCTTGCCTGTCAATACCCACAATATCACAAGCCCCTTGCAATATACGAGATCTGACTGTCTCATTCGAAAGTATGTGTAGACGAAATTCGGTGACCGCCATATCCTCAATCGATGGCAATAATGGTGAATGCAGGAGGTAGGAACGGTCCAAGTAGAAGAATATGGAGCGTACAGTAGCCTGGGTAATTTAGCAAGTATCTACCCGTCAGGACGTCAAGGCTTACCAGCTGCGCAGTCCATGCGGACCAAGCTTCGACCACTGTTCGTAGAACATCCACACTGTTGCCCGTACTTGTAGCTGCCATCAATGGCTGTTCCATACGTGCAGAAACTTGCTTGCACTTGTCACAAAGCTTCGTGTATAAAGATGGAGCTCGGCCCTGCCGACATAGGATCTCCACGCCTCTATAAAGCTCTTCCATTGAATATGAGACCTTTTCATTAGCGAAAATTGCCGAGAGCGCAGCATCCAGTTGATCCCACACATGATTGTAGTATTGGTCCGGATCAGTTCTTGGAGTCTTCCTCAGGTTCTTAACGACAAGCTTCTTCAACCCGGCCTGAGGTGTTGTGTTCTTGGGCCGAATCACTCCGTTAGGTTTGCTTCGGATTGCCGAGGGTTTGGGAGGGCTTTCATCGTCGGAAATCTCTATGATTTCGGACTTCTTCGCATTGGCGGTAGGGAAGCTGCTATACATTTGCTCTCGTTGCATGGTACGAGGTGGCGGTGCTGCGTTATCTGAAGCTGAGGATAATTGATCACGTTTTAAACGTTTGTTTGAAGAAGATTTTAGAGGATCCTCCGCCTCTTGACGGGTGAGCTTGCGTTTGGATGTTGCAAAGAGCTCCGAGATTGTGTGTTGGGCCCTCTGATCGTTATTGGCCTTCGGAGTGCTTCGATCTTTCGGCTTCTCTCCTCTATGCTCGACGGAAGGCTTCGAACCGAGCATCAGACCATGATATGATATGGTATAAGGTGGGATGATGCTTCAGCACGGATATGGATTACCTGAAATGCCTTTAGACAATTGGAGTGACGCGAAGATAGCTATCGCATCGGGCATATCGGACTTTACACTTCTACGCTAAGCATGGTGTAGAAATATCATACTTACGAGTATAATATTTGCTACCATAACAAATCAAGGATGAAACCTGTTTAGACGTACAAAGTTGGAGTGTGTGACAGTATCGAATGCGCTGATCTCTAAGAATCAGGAAGTATCTCAACCAACGCTCAATATGGTGCCAGCCCCTTTTATCGTCTAAGCCTGTTTCCAACTACTTTTCTAATCCTAATAGCAAGGCAAGACTTGGGCTTTGCGGACTCCAACGCTGGTATAAATTTCTAAATGTACAGAAAAAGTGACACGGATGAGCCCAATCGGACCCTATTAAGGTGTCAGTCCAGATCAGGACGCGCTGGGTTGTTCCTGACACTGTACGAAGTTAGTTGGCAAGAGTCACGTCCAGCATTTTGGCAGTTCTGGCAGCCTTTCCCTCCACTTAGATCGCCACTACACCTTTTCTTCATCTTACGACAGCGATCACACTACAATGTAGAGTGTTAGCCCCGCTTACGATTTCAAGGCAACGCAACAGCCATGATACGAATAGGCCAGAACGTAGGTTAGGACAGTCTTCGGCTCTCCCTCCGAATTATCGTCTGCTCGTAAAGTATTGTAGTCAGGTGAAGAAAGCGCCTGGATGTATTGGGTCTCTTGAACTGATCCTAGAAAATTGGGAGTCTAAGTTCCTCTCTAGGTCTTGCCCATTCTCAGAGATTCAGATCTCATAGACAACCGGGGATGGATATCAGAAGCAGGGCTGAATATGCAGGCGCCACATGCATCAGATCCAGGTTAAATAATCCTAGCTTCCGCCGCAACAGCCAGTTGAGATGTTTCCTGTAGATGCTGAGGAGACGGTCGTCTCCCAAACTGATAGAAAGAAGAACCCTCCTTTCTTTCGACGTAGGATGTGAGCCTTGCAGGCGTGCCAAAGGGCTCATCCGAACCCATTGACGTGCAATCTGGAATCTCTTCGGTAGACGCCGGTTTGTCCGAAATCAACTTATTGACTGCCTTGTCGAGATCTTCTGTGGACAAGACCAGATTGTCCATTCGGTCACTGTTCGGGGTGTTAGCACAGACAGTCTCCGTTTCTTGCCAATGTTGTTCGTTCTGATCGTGATGTGGCATTGGGTAAGACGAAATATTGGGATGAAAATGATATAAGAGGTTTTATGACTGAATGCTTCATGCGATCATCCGAAGACCCTGTGTACCTTGGACGCAAATTCGAACATGGATACAGCTTCACGCTAATGCATCAGTACAAAACAGGCCAGCAAATGAGGGATGTTCGGTATCTTCCATCAGATTGGACTCGATCATTATTGGGCATGTAGGTTTGTTTGATATCTCGCATTGAGGCGATGATCCGTCTTGCCATGTCTAACTCGCAATTGTCGCAATCTTGCGTCACCAGAGAGATCACAAGCTTTTTTTAAATTATCCATTCTTCCAAATTGTTATGTCACCATAATCACAAGTCACATGTCTATGAAAATCAGTCAAAATGATTAGTTTCAGGTGAAGCCAAGCCCCTGAGACTTTTGCGTATCCCGCTGCTCTTCATACTACATACAACCTTAGTTCGTCACTTTAACCAATCAAGCTGTGGAACTCACGTCTAAGAACCCTGTGGTTGAGACAAGCAAGACATATAACTCCACTAGCTCTTCAACCGTGACGCTAATATTGCGATTCATGGCCGCGCCTATTTTGGCTTGTCGCTTGAAGATTGCTACCATTGAAGGTCGATATTCCGCCAGAAATTGTCTTGCTTGCTCTAGCGTTTGCTCGTTCTGTGGACCGCGGCTAAGCATTACGGAGGTGACGAGACGAAGGACAGACAAAAGCAGCTTGTAGTATTCGATTAGCGCCTCAGGCTTGTCAATATCTATAATATGATTGTTAGTCTCAATCACAGCGAATATTTTCAGAATTTACCAAGACCAAGATCAGGATCGATCGAGAAAAGCCCTGAATCACGGACTGCCTCGAAGAGCCCAGCGTTCAACACATGATTTGCACCTGCCCTGCTGTAAGAGACTGTTAAAAGCAAGGAGAGCTTGCTATCGTAGTAAGAGAGTAGGAGTGGAACATCTGTAGGAAACATCTGCGTAAGCGGAGTAAGCGAAGGAACAATAGGATGATTTACCATTAGCGTTCGTCTCTCGCAGCTCTTGTGGTATATCATTGATTGTCTCTACAAGTACGGTGATGAAATTCGTTCGGACTAGCGACTCAACAACGTAACTTGACTTTTCGACCTTGGCCAAGGCCGCTAAGGAATCGAGTAGCAGAAGGGCCGAGATCCTACAGGTTCCTGACCCTCCATATGCGTCGTCACAGATGATGTCTATAAGTTTGTCGCCAGCTCCTCTAATTGACTGCGTGCTGTGACGTCGACGAAGAGGAGCATCCGAGACGTCGGCCATGCCAGCAAGGTATCGATAGCAGATGTTGTATAAGACCTCGCGAAGCTGTACGTCTACATCTGGCATTTGAATTGCTCTCAAAGCAGTACGGAAAATCTGGAAAAGCCTGTCATTCGCAACATCACCGCTTCTTGCCTGGTCTAGTGCGGCAGACTTAAAGTCAAATTGCGATAAAAGTGCTTGGATAAGTCTCGCCAAGTAAATCGCCTCGATGTTGTTCTGTGCAGCATATCGCTCTAGCTTGGGTCTTATCACTTGGAATGCTTGTAATATCAAGCCGACTTTGCTGCTTTGATCGAGATCGCTATGTCCGACTGAAAGGATTAACAGATCAACCCAAGCTTTTAGTGTTCCAGATTTGGCGGAAATCGCACGCATACGGGTGTTCTCGCCGTTGAAGTAAAGGACCAGGGATTGGGCCTCGTTGAAGGCTTGTTGCTCGTCGCTAGGATCTCGAAAGCTTCCAGTCTTTCGAAGTTCATTTAACCGCAAGGATATGATTTCCTCAACCATCCTTGGACTAGTTTCTCCAACACCACCGTCATAATCAAGCCGAGCACTTACAGAGAAGTCTACTTCAGCGAAGAATCTCGTTCCGGGGATGGGTACAGTAGTGGTGACCTCAAGTTCGAGGAAATCAAGGAGGTCGAAGATAGTCAAGTTTGGAATTTGCTCGCCATTCGGAAGCAAGGTAGTTCCCAATAAAGTAGAAAGTATCCGGGCTTTCAGCAAGGGTGCACCTTCCGTGATGACAAGACGCAGCTCGACACTAGTGTAATTTAGTAACGATAAGCGCTGCCTAATACACTTTTCGAGAGCAATCCCAGAATTGGTGTTCATGAAATCGGGATCTTTTATGGATCGGCCATCCCAGTCAGTGTTTGGCTCTAACGTTCTCTGTCTCAAGAATAGTGCGAAGACGAAGTCGCTTGCCCGTAGTTCTGTTAAGGCGAAGATAGATGTGAGACGAGAAGCCCATAATGTCGATAGTACTTGCATTCCTTTCTCTTTGATAATGAGGGACCATGACTGCATTGACTCTTCATCACCATCCGGATAGTTGACGACTAAATTCAAAACGGCGTGGAACAGCGATGACCCTTTGGCGAAAAGACCGTTTGTATGGATGTCTACAGTGGTGGCGGTACACGCAAAACCGAGGAGTGCATGCGCTAATGTGGGTCTTCCAGTTGATACGGCCAAACAGTGATTTAGAAAGTCTAGTATGACTGATTTTATCGTCCAGCGAGGAGCCAAGGGACCCTGGCTGACTTCTCTATCATCAAACTCCATTGCCAGGGTAAGCGATCGAGCGATGGGTTCCAGCTCGCTGTGTTGTTCAAGTACGCCTATCAGACGATTGCTGTTCAGCCTTTGACCCAGGCCAGGCGTAGTCTGGAGATTTAGCTTTCTCGAGCTTGCGAGTTTCTCAAGTAATCTAAGTGACGAAACAGCGAGCTCTTGGATGCCCACTCCAGAATATAAGCCAAGGTCAACGATAAGCTCCAGGTGGTTCTCAATGCTGTCTTCAAAACAAGCTAGAGATGGATTTGAGACGTGCAATTTATGCTTATTCGACTGCATATTGATCAAAGGTCTTACAATGTCTAGGTAAGTGGGTTGCATCTCCATTATTAGATTCATAACATCGATGCTTCGTAAGAGCGATAGAATGAGAGGCGACCCTGGGGATGCACTTGAGACCTCATGCATATCTTGATGTGCTGTTTCGAATAGCGTAGCCAGTACATCATCATTGAACATCCACTCCATAACCCTGGAAAATGGATGTAGACGGACATAGGTCGACAATGACGAGGTATGCATCGCCGCATCTACTGACAATGTTGACTTGTTGGCGAGGATCACAAGGTCTTCGTTGAAAGTAGCTAAGCATGTCGCAACAAAGTTCAAAACATTCCAAGACAAGATCCTGATTTGAAGAGGTTCCTCTAAAAATTGCACTTTTCCCGCCCATAATTTCTTGAGTATGTGATCGGTGTAAGGATCTATACCCTGCTCACGATATGGTGAACCGAGCTGTTCAGGAAAGGGCAGTGCGTCGTTGAGACCAGCCTCTTCAACGATAGGAGATACAAGGCTTTGTAGGAGACTGACAAAGTCGCTTGCTTCTTCAAAATCGTGTGTTATGGTCTCAAGCATACTTTCTTCAGTTCGGACTGGCGCGCTCATGATCTTTGCTGGTCTTGCTATGCTCGGAGGAGCTGGAAAGCCACCGTACAACCATTGGTCTAGCGAGGTCCACACAAGCATCCCGATTTCGGCAGTCTTATCCGTTAACAAAGCCCGTATAGTACTGAACGAACAAGCTTGTACGCGAACCGCATGTCTACTGCTGCAGAGGAGGAAAAGAACATCCAAGATTCTGAATGTCGGGTGCGACAAGATCCAGGACCTTGCTGCGGCACTCTCACAACATAGATGAGAGGTCAATCGCAGGTAGCATTCCAGCATTAAGTCACTCTCTGGCTCGTTGATCTCATCTGAACTAGGGTTTCCACCGTATTGAATCGCTGGACGCACCGGCCCTGGATGCTCACGGGCCTTTGAAGTATAAAGAGTAAACTCTGCAAATATTTGAGCCCAGTTCAATGAACTTGATCTACGTATTCTAGAGGATGCAGTATCACCTTCTTCGAGAAGGAATTGATGTGCAGAAGTAGCGCAGGTGTCACCTTTCGAGATAGACCGGAGCATTTCGCAAAAAGCGCTTGCTCGAGGGGTTGATTGCCGCTTTGACGCCCAGCGCAGAAAACCATAAAGATTGCTATCGGTTTCGCTCCAAAAAGATTGAGCGGCATCTACACGATTGTCAAAGGCGAAGGACATTATAACTAAGAATCTCTCCAGATGTAGATCTTGCTCAGATATGCTGCTCTGCCCACCCGATTGAAGTCCGGAATGGATCTTCTTGCGTTGATCATCCTCCTCAGTCTTGAATCTTCGAAGTGTATCAGGCATGTTGCAAATGAGGGCAATTGTGAAGGCCTCGAATTGTTCCATGATGAGGTCTTGAAAATAGGCCGAAATGAGTCCAGCTTCGTAAGGCGGTAGTACAAGGGTGTCTCGTAGCAGAAATTGTATCAAGCCATGCTTTGCTGGATCGTACCAATCATCCGGACGAATTTGCGAGCAGATCGATAACGTACATTGAAATGCACCATCTGCAAGGGCTTTGAAAAAGGCGTCTGACCGAGCAAGCGCTTCTGCATCAAGATCGACACCTTCTACAGGAGATCCAAGTTGTGGTTCAAGATACCATCCACTATATTCGGCAAGCCACCAAGTGACCGTAGCTGCCTGCAAATTGCGCAAAGTCCAAGGACTGGAATCCTTAGTATCCACAATCCTGCTATGAATCGCTCTTGCATCGCGAAGACTGCAACCTCCTTCTTGTGACCCGAATACGGAAGTGGAAGCCGCAATCACTGGAACAAAGTGAACCGCCAAGTTGTTCCATCTATCGATTCTCTGCAAATGCTCCAAGAGCTTAACGAAGTCTTCGACTGCAGTATAATTCAGTTTCACGAGATACGTGAGTATAGCGCCTAGCGACTCGTGTTGTTGTCCGAGACTGAGCTGCTGGAACCCCATTATCTCATCATACTCGGGTGTCAACGTCTGCCCGAGAGCCAACGTCCCTTGATATCGCTCTCCTAACGCATGTGTCCATTTCTCAATGTTGGCCATCTCGCGCAAGCATTTCTGTGCAAAGAGAGAGCCATTCCGGGCAGGACCATCCTTTATTTCGAGGACCAACGATATCAGAAGAGTTGCACTCTCCCGTATACCGTCTTCACGGTCAGGATCGCTGGATAGTTTTAAAAGGAGGCGTAAGCATTCGAGAAGAAAATGACGTTGTTCGTGGAAATGTATAATAGCCGAGGGAAGGAGGGATCTATCGAGTACTTCCGTATGCTCCTGGGCGTCGATCAAGAGTTTGGCAGAGTGAATTTCGTCCAGGTCGAGAGCATCGGCAAGCTGTACCGAGCTCTCTTTGAATTCCTCGTTGACAGAGTATTCCTCTTCATCGATCTGAATTTGCCCTATCCAGACAATGTGTCAGTTGGAAGCCTTCCCCAGGGTCAGCATAACTAGAGAGACATGCATACCAGTCAGCAGTCTCTTCCGGCTTCCTTCATTCTTGGGCGTTTTATCCAGTAGCTTCCGGAACTCGATCATGCGCGCCTGTAGATCAGCCCATAGCTTATCAATATTTCGTAATCTTGTTTGATCCAAGGCGATCAAGTCTTGGTGTAAGCCTTGGAGACCCTCCAAGCTACCTTGGTCTGTCATGAATTAGTATGTCAGGTTGCTAAATTTGCAGAAAGATTGACGCGACAGTTCTGATTCGGTAAACGCGCTACAAATTCTACAGCCTTATCAGGCTATCCCACTTGACCTGCAACGGCTGACCACCTTTCTTCAAGGTAGATACCTTACGAAGTGAATCGTCAATAACGGAATACCGATGTTGTAATCTGACAACGTCTAAACGACTTCTCGTCAACAAGGTCTAAAACACTTCAAGATTCAGATTGTTAGTGGCCTCGCAACTTTCCAGGACGATTGTTGGGTCAGTAGAATAGTGAAGTTGGCTCGTGCTTCACTAGGTGCTCCACTTCCATTTTGTCTCTGCAGAACCCCCTTGATGTATATACCGGCAGCACAAGATTCTCGTCATGTAAATATTCTACCATGAATGCTCCTTCGAATCAAGGATCAAAGATTCCATTTCTGCTGCGAAACATTACTACGACGGGCAATGATTGTCCTAGCATGATTCGGAGCGCGAGAGGCTAAGGTACTCAAGCTTACTCGCTATTTGCTGCACTGAAGGTTCTAGGGGAGACCATTCAGGGAATTGCTTAGACGTAGGAAAATTCCCACAGTATCAAACTTGCATATCTAGCAGTTTAGAAGAATACAGCCAGCTACGCTCGCGGCAGCCCTGCTTGTGATTGACTTAAAGTTATTCGAGAAGCTTGTCGGGCATAACGGTAGAGTCATAAACGTGTTTGACTTGGCAAGCATGACAGAGCCAGCCCCATTCGTTGATGGGTACAATTACAGAATAGGATGAGAAAGCGTGCTGTAGTGAATAGAACAGAATCCCAGCTTGGACGTCAAAGCACCTGTCAGCAATGAACCTTGCGAAGGAAATTAGTATGTTGTCTTCTCTTTTTAATGCCTTGACGGATCGAAATACCAACCATTAACAACAGTACAGAAAGCCTTTCAATATTTCTAATGAATACTTCGACTGGGCCTATAATACAAAGTACAGTGATAGTCACTCATAGACTGGCTCACAATTCGTGAGAAGATCAGGAACGTCATCCTCGTCAGAATTGATGATGATTCAGAGCAGGATTTAGAAGAGTTTGGGGCTAAGCACCTCGATATGCCCAGACGTCTGATCAGGCAGGACAGGCCAGAGGTCATTCCAGAGGTTACTCGAATCCACGCAAAGGTAGAGCTGACGACGCACATGATTTTTTGCCTTCTGAATAGTCAGAGGTAATGCGATAAGATTGTACATCAAAGCCACGAAGAAACTACATAGGCACAGCAGCAGAAGCTTACTACCTTCACTCTGTTCTAAATGATTGGGACCGTGAGTCTGGCCTGCAAGATCCTGAACCACTTTGAATCGGCCATGCACAAAAGCTTTTCCAAACTAATCGGTTCACGAAACCGTAGTTCCAGGCGTGGAAGCGCGATGGAATATTACTTCGGAGGACCGGATCGGATCATGGTGGCTTTAGAATATGTGCGGTGCGTCAATGAACCGGGAAGCAATGGCACGATATACTATGTTCGGCTGGACGAAGAATGAGTAGCATCTGGGCTGACGAACAAGGAACAGAGAGTTTGATCGAAGATCGACTCTAAGATCTTCTGGCATCTGTTAAGTCTTGAGCAGTTTGAGCCGATGCAATAGCGGCCATCTTATGGTATGGGAATATTGAATTCTTTTCTCTTCAGGCAACGTGAAGGTGCACTCATCTTCAAGTGAATACTTTTTGATGACACTAAACCTAATCTAAGGGCAAATACATTACGGTACAAGACTGAAAAGATAAAGATGCACATATTCCTCTGTTAGGCTTGCAAATCGCCTGCTTATCACCAGTATTTCCCTATCTCGCTTAGTCATGCGCGATTTCCCCTAAACCTACCTTAGCGTGCTAGAAGTGTGTTAACGCGAAACCCTCGACAAATTTTCATACTCGGTTTAACGAGGTTATGTAGATACCATAGAATCAACGTCTCACATGGTGAACCCATCGAAGCTTTCGTGTCATTTTTTCTCTATCCAATTGGAGCGTGAAAAAACATGGTGGCAGCGCGCGGCAGGGTAGCCGGATCTCCACCCACAATTCGCCCGAGGGTAAAATATGGACAGGGAAAAGTTCAATGGCGATTTCGCACAAGCTCTGGGTGAGTAGTGATATGCTATGATAGTTTTCCAAGTGCTCATCTTTGCAGTCAACATCCGATCTGGACCCGTGACAAAGCGGGCTGAGGGTCTTGCTTGTGAGATCGATAAATTTGATATGCCGACTTACAACTAAATCACCATAGTCTTGACGGATATATTCAAGAAACATTCGCGCAGCTCTAGCATGTATGTTTCTCGTTTCAAGTTCCAAAGGGCTGTTCCTCACGATCCTCTCCTAGTGGAGTGCCAGACGATAAAGCCTACCATGGGATATTAGAAGCATTGTTCTGTGCGGCTAAAGTCGAATGTTCTGCGTATGCCAACGCATCAAAACCTGCTTCGAAAGCTAAGATTGCTTCCCGACTATCAGAATGTGCAGGTGTGCTTGGCCTCGCTGTCAAGATTGGCGTCCGGAAGCTGCGAGTCAAGACAGTGAAGGCTCTCATAGAGCATGTTTCGCAGACCTTGCCTACTTCCGATGGGCTTTACTGTGAACCACTAGTCGCTGGCTATCTCAAAGCCCTGCGGACCGTACTCGAATATTCGCCTCATCCAGAGCATCTTTTGAAAGAAGATTGGCATGATGCAATTGATTTCTGTAACGCATCCATCCGTGACCTCAATCTTTCGTCGAGCGAGGACAGTTCAAGCCTTTCCAATGGCGTTCGTGGTCCCGACTCTTTTACGGATCTTCCCAGCCGATCCACCACTCCCAGTATCCATAGCGATTATATTCGTAGCACCAAATCGCAACAGAACTCTAACTCACAATTGAAAGGCTCTGCGACGAATATAGTACTTTGTGTACGGTATTTGACTTCAGCATCGAATGCGCCCGTTCTTGAGAAGGCATCAGTCACTTTGGATGCCTTGCTCGCCCTGCTCCAAATGTCCCCGAATCTAGGAGATACCCAGCAAGCTGCGTTTGAGTCAATTAATTCAATTGTGGTGCGCATTACAACCGATGATATCTCCCTGGTCCTTCAAACACTGAGAAGACTTATTCCGCTCATCCGGCGGTTTTGGCAAGCCAAATCTACGGGCCACAGAGAGATGTTGACGTCAATGTTTTTGGGAGAGATGTATCTGAATCGTCTTGTCCAATCTGACAAGAATGGGGACTGCAAAGCAGATCTACTGGGTCTTCTTGAAACGCTCCGAGCTGAGTATTGCAAAAGAATAGAACGGGAACAATTACAGCTGGATGACGTGGATCTCGCAGATCACACTTTCCGTACCGATAGACATATGCCTTTAAGTACCGAAGCATGTGAGCTCCGCTTAGGAGCAAACAAAGCCGAAGAGCCATGGGCTCTTCTGCATATGAGCGCTTCCCTCCTTATAACCATCCACTGTGAATCCGCTGTCCACGAAATGCAAAGTGGAAATGCTGAACTTGATCCTCCGCTGAAGCGCCAGAAAATGACAGGACCTCTGGACGATATATTAGACCTTACGAAGGGTCCAACGACCTCAGAAAAGCTATACGCTCTGCAAGTCCTTGTTTTTGTTCTTGATAAGCTCACCGTGGATATCGGCACTCTGGAGGGGATCGTAAATTTATTAATACCTTGTGCGTCTGATGACAATGGACCAATTGCGTCTTGGGCCATCTTGGCCTTGACCTGGTATGTACCCTGATTTTCACCTGTTTAAATCGATATACATTGATGTTATTGATAGTGCCACTGGTCAGTGCACAGCGCAGGGACCCAACTTTCGAGAGGTGTGGCGTTCGGTCTGGCATCTTGCAGCGAGACAGATTACCTCCACAACCGCGTGTAGAGCTGCATGTCAATTCATGGCAGTCTCGCTAGAAGTTGGAGTCGTGCAGTACATAGAAATTGCGGATATTGCTGACAGAATGATTTCTTCGATCGGTCTCAACGGCCCAGCTGACTGCACAGATTCTGCAACCACAATGTGGTCAGTCCTTCTAATTCTCAGATGTAGGGATAATCTTGGCCTCGTGTATGAAACATCGGAACAAATTCTCCGGTGGTTGTTCAATCGCTGGGGCCCATGTAAGGCCTAGTAGCAATTACGATACAATCAGAAAGCTAACAGCGTTGCTAGCAAAGATTGAGGACCGTCATTACGCACTGAGGCTTGCCCGGATGTGTCCAACTCATAGTATCGTCCGACTGATTGCCGTGTGTTTAGGCATTCCAGCTCCTTCTGCTGGCATCCGATCCGCTCTTAATCTGGGGCCGCTCGCGCAAGCCCGACTGAATTGCCGCAGGGACGAATTACCCATTAGATTCCTTCTACTAGAGAAAGACAGACCCCCCTCAACAGCTCAAGAAAAGCCTACAGTATTATCGCACAACTCACAGATCCCTCTATCTGGTCCACGTTTCCAGGCGCTTTATAAGATGGTGCTGGATTTTTTAGTTGCGGAGATTACTGCGCTCTTACGTCAAGATTTTCTTGCTGCTCCGAGCGGTGATTCTAATCCGAGCGCGGAGATGGCGGGCGTTGTCACTTCTCTATGCATCACAGCGTACGCACTGCTATCTGATTCACAATTTCCGGACCTTCGTAGACGAGAAGATCTTCATGACGGAGTAGCTCAGTTAAGCAAAGGGCTCCGCCAATGTGTCTTGAATAAGGATCAATCGCTACGTCTTGCACGTGGTATTCTCGACTCTTTCGGGGCTTTCCTTGGTTCAGTTGCAAATTTGTCTCGCGGTCAGAATATACTTACCGATGGGGCGATCGACATGGCACGGGGTTTCGATGCGAAGTTCTGGAGAAAGCTTCGCTCTGCGGAGTCTCGAGAGCGCGCTTACTCAGAAGACGGAATGGAGCTGGATGATGACATTGTTCCTCAAGGAAGCTATGGTAGAGTCGAAACTAATACTGGCGATATTTCTCATAATGAAATCGTCGCAGCAACGAACCTCCTGGCTTTCGACAACTCAGTCACTGCTAAAATCTGTTTCCTGTCTAGTTATGGTAGAGATCCAGAAAACGGCCGCTTCGATGGTTCTGGCGTTGCATCATCTTTTGTGGACTACCTCACTTCTCTAAGACCACCCGAGTTTCTCTCCTCCAGGCCATTCCTACGTGAATTATTTGGTTCAGAGATCTCGATCGAAGAAAAAGATACAAGTAGATTGCTCGACTATCTAGGACAGAAGGTATTAGAGCTATATGAGCTTGAAAGATGCGAGGTCTCTATGGGCGCTTGCTTGGATATCATGACTGGTCTCGCAGGTATGTGGACCAATGCCGACGACACAGAATCATCGGAGTATGGGTCGAATCTGTATGAATGGTTCATCAAAGTTGCCTTAAATCGCGGTATATCATCTCCTCATGTTCTTACCTGCATATCTTCTATGCTCCAACGCGTCATCAAAGTCCGTCCTGATTATGCAAGGAGTCTCGCTCTCCCATCGGCAAGGACCAGCCTCTTTCGTGTATTACAAGAAGGAAACATCAGCGTCAAATTCCACGTTGGCAATCACATATCGGAAATATTCGGTCTCTTTGTTTTGAAAGAGCATAATCACATATTAGAGGACGTGATTGAGAGCCTTCCGAGTGACATTGACTGGCCGGAGGGCATAGCCTTGCGACTATACGTACTTGCCCATTTAGCAGCCTCATGGTCAACTTTGCTCAGGCGATGCGTGTATGCAATCTTTGAGACTCCCGGAAATATTCCGGAGTCCGCTGCCCATGCGGAACGTTGCTTAGGCCTTGTTTCAAAATCGCTCAAGCTACCAAATCCAAAAGAAATTTTACGTCTCTTCGCGTCTCAGATAATCTATACATGGCTAGAGACTCAGAGTATGAATTCTATACCATATACAATCTTCGGTTATGGGAGTCTCCAGGACTTTCTAACAGATGTACAAAGCGATGTAGTAGCTCAAATTGTCATGCGCGGTAAAACCAACGAAGCAACACAACTAGCGCGTGACTTCGACAGGCCCTATGACCAGTTGCTCGAAAGATCCTTTAGCAAGGCTTCGGCATATAGCATTGCTCGAGATATCACCATCCCTCCCTCACAAGATACCCAAGCGGCAGGAGCCGAGAAAGGTCTTCGAAAACATTTCAGTAAAGAACAGTATTCTTCACTTCTCAGCAGACATTTCCCCGAAATTCTCGCCATTTTCTACAAGACGATGGAGCAGGAGGAGTCCATTGAAAGAGCTTTTCAGAAGCGTCCTATGTACGCAAAAACTTATGGCACCTATCGAACCATCTTATCTACTAGTGCTCTGGATAAGGCTCTGCCAGCGAATCAGCAGCCATCATTCAGAGCTGCATACTTGATTGATGAGATTGAGTATCTATGCCATCGCACTAGCTATGATATGGAATCGATGTGGTCACATTCGCTATATGTCTACGTCTTCCGAGAACTACTCAACACTGTTCACCCAGCTTTGGGCTCCCTCCATGCATGCTCTGTTCTTCGAAGAATTAGGGTCTTGGTATGCATGGCAGGTGTCACTGCCTTAGAATACTATCCAATTGAAATGGCTCTTCACTCCCTAAGACCATTTCTTACTGATACCCACTGCGCCGATGATGTTATAGGTATTGTACAGTATCTATTGACTAACGGGGCTTCATACCTAAACGAGGTTCCATCTTTTCTAGCTGGACTGGCAGTATCTACTTTAACGTCCATGAAAGTGTTTCTAGGCTCGACCCAGGAGAGCACCACCCAGGTAACTCAGTTCAAAGCTACAATGTCTAAAGCACATGCTTTTCACGCATGGTTTGGAAAATCCTTAGACCAATACACATCCTCACATTTGTCAGGTGAATCAGCGGCCTCTTTCAAGGCTCTCGTAAGGGCAGCACGGAATACACAAACTAGGGGTAATCCGAAGAGAGGGACGTATGAGAGCGATCTGCTTCTGGAAATATTTGAAGATCAGCGTTCAGGACGAAATCTTCTGAACCAGCCATCCCAAGACCTAATCCTGGCTCTAATTTGTGAAAACTTTGAATTAGCATCAAGTTTCCGTGACGATATCCTCGGGTCGGACGAGCAAGCGGCACGGTATGCTCCAACAATCTGGATGATATACCAGCGTGGAAATTATGGGAAAGACTATTCGCTCTGGGTTGGTCGCGTATTGGGACGAGCTTATGCTGGCACGGGATTGGTTCATCGTCAAATGACGCTTGAAACTGACCTAGATGCTGCTGAGAGAGTATCAGCAACGTCTTCTGCAGGCTCGAGGTCAAATATCTTGAGCTTACTTTGCGATATTCTGCTTGTTGACGATAGGAGAGAGATAGTCTTGGCTGAAGAAACTTTACGATCGATTGTCACGGGTGCTGAAGAAACCGAACACTTTATGAAGTGCGAGCAGGTTCTTCCGGCGTCTTTGATGCAAGGCATGCTTTGGAGACAGTACAGTTGCCCGCCGCTTCGTTCTATTGGTCTGGATGAAGAAACCGTACAACAGAGTGCAGCATTCGATTCTGGTAGACCAGTCGCTCAATGGATCCAAAGATTGTGTATTTCCCTCGCATACACAGCCAGTGATGATCCTATTGTATCCCAACTTCCTTCTATTTTGGGCACGATAGAAAATCTCGCCGAGAAAGCTTTTCCTTACATACTTCACCTTGTGTTGTTGAAGGAGGTCGATGCACATCAAGCTACTAAACGAGCCATGTCAGATGCTTGCCAACAGTGGTTCAAGAAATGTGATAAGACTACAATATCATATGTAAAGATCCTTTTAAAGGCAATACTCTATCTGAGAAAGCAGCCTTTGCCACATGAGGCTGCAAAGGCTGATCGATCGAAATGGCTTGAGCTCGACTACAGGCAGGCAGCTGAAGCTGCGGCAAAATGTTCTATGTTCAGAACCTCCCTGCTGTTTTTAGAAATGAGTTATTCAGAAGTAGCCAAGGCATCAAGGAGATCGTCGGTAGCCAAAACAGATGAGCCAAGCGACCTTCTGCTTCACATATTCGAGAACATTGATGAGCAGGATGCTTTCTACGGCGTACAGCAACCATCAACTCTTTCTTCCATGATGGCTCGCTTAGAATATGAGCATGCAAGTTTTAAAACTTTATCATTTCGTGGAGCACATTACGACAGTCAGATCCGGCAGTCGAAAGGGTCGTACCAACCAGATAACGAAAGTATGGTCAGAGTGCTGGATTCTCTCGACCTCAACGGATTATCGCAGTCAATGCTAGGTAAGTTGTCACACACTGGACCGACCACAGTCGACTCTATGCTACGAACAGCACGAAAGCTCGAGCAGTGGGATATCTCTGTTCCAACTTCGCATACGAGTGGTGCCAGTACCATATTCAGAGCTTTTCAAGGCATTAACAAGTCAACAGATTGCGTGATGATTAAGTCCGCGCTCAATCTTGGATTCTCAGAGTCAATGAGACAACTGTTATCTGGTGGTAACGCTGATGCATCCGTCTACACAACATTGAATAATCTAGCGATACTGGCGGAGGTGGATGACTCTGTCTCCTCGAGTGGAAAAGAGCAGTTGCAAGAAGTTTGGTCCAGATTTGATTTGCGTAGCGGATGGATGCGCTCTGGAAGGTAATTGAGATGGCTACCCATTGTGAAGAGAGAGCTAACAAATGGAAGTTTTGAACATATCAAAGGAATCATATCTTGTCGTGAAACCTTATTCAGCTCTTTGAGCAAGAATTCTCGCCTTCAGGACATTTTGAAGATATCACACCGCGACGCTCGTTCCATCGAAAGCCGTGTTTTATTGGCTTCATCAAACATGAGTAGACGCCATGAAGCCCTCCAAAACACGCTAACCATTGCAACATACTTGAACCAGTTGGTTGGGCCTTGCGAAAAGGCTGGCGTCAATATAAAGGCAGCCGTGCAATTGGAGAGTGCGAACGTGCTGTGGGATCAAGGAGAAATGACCGCCTCAATCAGGATATTGCAGGATCTTCAAACAAGTATTGACAGGAATACTAATTTCATTCACATTGGCAAGTCTGAGCTACTCGCCAAACTGGTACGTATACCGAACAGTATTCTCTACGAGTCTGCTAAAAGTAAAACAGGGACACCAAATATCCGAGGCTAGGCTGGAGAAGCCAGACGAGATTCTGAAACAGTATCTAATCCCGGCAATAAAGGAACTGCATGACATATCACAAGGTGACGAGGCAGGCCAAGTATATCATGAATTTGCATCGTTTTGTGACCAGCAGCTGCAGAACCCAGATAGTCTAGAAGACTTCCATCGCATTGAGAAGCTCCGCGAGCGCAAAAACGCCGAGGTTCGGGATCTTGAGAAGATGATCAAGTCATCAAGCTCTCAAGCAAAGGAGAGAGAAAATCTGAAAAGCCATCGGGCGAAAGCAAAGCAATGGTTCGACTTGGACGATCGCGAGTATCAGCGATTACGCGATAGCCGAGAGGCTTTCCTCCGCCAGAGCTTAGAGAACTACCTTCTATGTCTGAAAGCTTGCGATAAGTATGACAATGACGCTTTACGATTCTCGGCCTTGTGGCTCGAGCACTGGGATAGTGGGATTGCCAACCAAGCTGTTTCGAAGCACGTTGCTAAAGTTGGAAGCCGTAAGTTTGCTCCTCTTATGAACCAGTGGTCTTCTCGTCTACTAGATGACCCAGACGCGTTCCAAACCTTGCTTTCTTCGTTGGTTCTGAGGATATGTATTGACCATCCTTACCATGGCATGTATCAGATCTTCACTGGAAGCAAGACCAAAGGCGGCAAGGATGAGACAGCTCTTGCGCGGCATAAAGCTGCCAATAATATTGTGATCCAACTCAAGCAGGACAAGCGTTCTACTTCAATATGGCTAACTGTCCATAATACGAATATCAGCTTTGTCAGGTTCGCTGCAGAGAAGATCGATGATTCAAAGATCAAACAAGGAGCCAAAGTACCTCTACGTAAGACAAAAACGGGGCAGAGGCTCGAGCAAGATATACAGAATCAAAAAATCCCGCCACCTACGATGAGGATCGATCTGCGAGCAGATTGTGATTACAGTAGAGTCCCACACATTGCAAAGTTCCAGCCTGAGTTCACCTTAGCCTCCGGCATCAGCATGCCAAAGATTGTTACAGCGATCGGGACAGACGGTCTGAAATATAAGCAGTTGTTTAAAAGTGGCAATGACGATCTCCGTCAAGACTCCATAATGGAACAGGTTTTCGACCAAGTCTCCTCCCTCCTCCACTCACAACGGTCCACCCGCCAAAGGAATCTCCGTATCCGCACCTACAAAGTCCTACCTTTGACTGCTACCTCCGGCATTATCGAATTCGTCTCCAACACCATCCCACTGCACGACTACCTCATGCCCGCCCACCAGCGCCACTTCCCTAAAGACCTCAAGCCAAATATCTGCCGCAAACACATTGCAGAAGCCCAACCTAAATCAGTAGATCACCGCATCAAAACCTTCCGCCAGGTTTGTGACCACTTTCGTCCGGTGCTCAGATACTTCTTTATGGAACGTTTCGAAAGTCCAGACGATTGGTTCGACAAACGTCTGGCATACACGCGATCCACAGCCGCTATCTCCATACTAGGGTACGTCCTAGGTTTGGGAGACCGTCACGGCCACAACATCCTCCTCGATGAGAAAACCGGAGAAGTCGTACACATAGATCTAGGAATCGCATTCGAACAAGGCCGCGTGCTGCCCGTCCCCGAAGTCGTTCCCTTCCGTTTAACTCGCGACCTCGTCGACGGCATGGGCGTCACCCGCACCGAAGGCGTATTCCGCCGCTGCTGCGAATTTACGCTTGAAGCCCTACGAAACGAATCCTACAGCATCATGACCATCCTCGACGTCTTACGCTATGACCCTCTGTACAGCTGGTCCCTGTCCCCTCTACGCCTGAAGAAAATGCAAGATGCGCAGACGGAGGCGCCTGGGGATGCTGGGGCGGTTGACGGCGAGGGGGAAAAGAAGAAGGGGGATAATGAGCCTGGGGAGGCGGATCGGGCGTTGACGGTTGTGAAGAAGAAGCTGAGTAAAAGCTTGAGCGTGCAGGCGACGGTTAATGAGCTGATTCAGCAGGCGACGGATGAGAGGAATTTGGCGGTTTTGTTCTGTGGGTGGGCGGCTTATGCTTGAAAGGGCGCAGCGGTAGATTATGGTGGATATGTGCTGGACGTAAAGGTATAAAGAAGGCGGTGAAAAAGGTGGGCGTGTGCTGTTCGTGACGACTTCCGGGAAAATGCATCGCCAACACATACAACCCTATCCAAGAAAGGGGAGGATAGAGATTACGCTTGGGTTTTAACAAGGCGTTGATAACACTCTCTGCACTTTATCCATCGCACTTTGCCATTGTACTTTTCTTTGGATGAGAATCGCATGTAACCATCGTTTATAAAAACTAAGAGTCTGAGAAAAAGGAAAGAAGTCATAGCTGTCTCGTACTCTCTACAGCATCTGCATGAGATTTTGATCCAGAGCTCCATCACAACAGCATACTAACAGCAGCGGCTCGACACGATGAGCATTTGCTACATTCAACATAGAATAAAGAGCAAAAACATGAATATTCCTTGCGCACACACACGACTTAATCCTCTATAGCCATAGTCAACTTGGAGAATGAAGAAAATCTAGATATAACTCTTATCACAGAGAAAGTTACCGGCTAGGACCATATAGTATCTTCTATTTTGTCTGCTGCTCGAAAAGGTCGATATGGAAAATTCTGCGCTGTGTTGAGAGGTTGAGGAGTGGGCGGAGAGCGGATATAGGGTTGTGGTAGCAGACCAAATCCAATCCGCCACCCCCCCGGTCCCTCATCACCCCCCTACATCTCAAGCGTATTCCTCCTACTCCTGCTCCTCCCATCTCTCCGCCCCAAAATCGCCCCCAACGCCGCCGCCAACCCCTTCCCATCATACCTCGTCACCCCATCTTCGCCATTCTTCCTCCCATACACCCTCACGCACTCCACTCCCCACCTTCCCAGCTCCTCTTTCTCCACGCTCGGCGTATCGTCGCCCTCCACGTAGATCAAATGGCTTACATAACTGCCCCAGACATGCGGACTCGCTTCGCCGAATCGGCCCTGGCTCTCCTCGCCCCCGCGGGCAATGGCGGCGATGAAATCCTGCGCCGTAAAGTGCCCGGTTTCGCGGTCGAGACTGCCGTTGAGGATGAGGATTTTGAAGCGGAGGGTTGGGGTGTGGGTTAGGGCTTCGCCGACGCCGCGGAGGATTAAAGATGGTAAAAGGGACGTATACAGAGAACCGATACTGTAGATGACTGCATCAGCGGCACGCAGCGCTTCGAGGACTTTGGGGTTCGCGGCCGGCCGCATTTCCTGGCCGTAGGGGTTGATGTACCAGATCCTGGAGATGCGGGAGGGGAGGGGTTCTTCGGTGGTTTTGGAGAAGGCGATTTGGGGTTCGCGGAGGACGGGGAGGGAGTCAGGCGGGTTGGCGTCCTCGATGCCTGAAGCGTCGGTGGTGAAGGGTGGTTCATCGCCGTTGGAAGGCTGCAGCGCGGTGGGTGCACTGGGGTGGCTGATGGCGTTCTGGCCGGTGATGGTGGTGCCGTCGGCGAGACCAGCGGAGATGTGATGGCTGAAGTTACTGACTAGAGCTGGCAGTACGGCGGTTCTGGATTCGTCGACGCCGCCCATAATCGCAAGTAGGTAGATCGCCGACTCGAAAGATCCCGAAAATAGGCGGGCACCAGTTAGGAAGAGGTTGCCGATGGAGGCGGATTGGAAGTTGAAGGTTGAGTGAGGGGGGCGTGCGCGCTTCAGGATTTCGAGGTGAAGGTGGGAAAGGATGGAGCGGATGAGCAAGGCTTGGGGGGTTGGGACGGGGGCGTACAAAGGGGAGATGCCGGTTAGGAGGGTGAGGAACTCCTCTGAAGCTAGAATTCGAGACGGTGGAAGACGGTGGTTGAACAGAGCACGGATAGGGGCGTGGGTGGGAGGGATTAGGCGAACGAGACGGCCTGGAGAAGAAACGGTTAACCCATATAGACCGGACGATTAGTGAGTCTGCTCGCAGGAACAATATATTTTGGGATGCTCAGCATTTCAATTCCAGATTTCTAGATTAACAAAGAAGCTGGAATAACCTATGATTTTCTAACATGCAAAGGCATCCCACAAGCCAAAGAAGCATAGAGCACTGGGCTACTTACTTCGAACATCCCCAATCCCTGGTCCACCAAACACCCGAATGAGCTCGCTGGACGAACCACCATTGTCGCTAATGGGAATGACATAGCTCAAAGAGCAGTTGTTCTTGTTAATGACCTCGTCGAAGACATCGACGAGGCTATTTGCAGCACTCCCACCAGAAAAGACTACGAGCTTGCGAGAGAGCATTGAGGTTGTCTCTGTAATTTGAATTGCCATCGAGAGAGTGAGAAACCTGTGCAGAGAAGAATACAATGAGGGTTAGGTTGATGGAAAAGAAGGAGACTGAATTTGACGTAGCAGAAGACACGATATTCCACGCAGTTCTTCTTCGAGGGTTAACGAATGATGCCACAATCCGGATTTTGGAGAAGGGAAGAATTGAATATTCCCAAGTGCGAGGAGATCACCGAACAGCGTCGAATTAGAAGGTCAAGATTCGGAGAATATCTGAAATGTTGTGAGTCAATTGATGATCATGACAGGTCGCTTCTCCAGAACCAGCGCCAGCGCACGTGACTAATCAATTTTTGGTCAATGTCAAGCTATCTCACGGCTATCCACAAGCTTCCAGGTACATAACCAGGACAGGCATGCCATGTCTGATAAGTTTGAGTATCTCCTCCATTAGCTAGAGTCCTGATTGTTGGCCCATTAAAAGCGGAACGCCATAGCCAGCTTGTGGTGTACTATACAGCGGTTACCAAATCATAGCTATCCCCTTCAATCCATTCCGTGCAAATATGATGTTCGCCGGGGTATCTCTCAAACTCGCTATGCTGTAAAAAAGAGCTTCCTCTCGAGCGCCAGTTGTATGCAGAAAATCGTCGCTTAACTCCGTAATATTGAGCCTAACCCTCCACAGTAGCCTTTCCCTTTCCTTTTCCTTTAGCTACATTGCCCTTCGTCATTAATTTGATCTCGAGCGGTAAGACCTGGCTTATATTCTTGCTGTCCTTTGGCCTTACAACTTTCTTGCGGCATACAGGACATTTTGGAGTTCCCTTTCCAGGGTCCGGACCTTGTTGCTCCCCTGCTATGAGGGCTTCCATTATACACGTGTGACAGAAGAGGTGGCCTAGATAGAGAGGAGTGTCAGCGGATCATCAAACAGTGGCCTACTGCGAGTAGAGCTGGAAACTCACCACAATGCGTGACGGTGATATTGGTCATAGGCTCCATGCAGATTATACATTGCAAGTTGGACAGCTTCAGTGGCTTGTTGGCCTGCTCCTGCTGCGCTTTCACAGCCGCCACACGTTGTTGCTCCAGAAGCTTAGTAAGATCGTTATCATCATCCACATCTCTCAGGTCCACCTCGTCGACTTTGGTATTCTCGTCCTTGACATGAGAATCCCGCGATTTATGGACTGATGGTTTCCCACGCTTGGTCGGGTTGGGTGCCGTTGCTGAAGCTTTTCGCTTTCGGTTCGGATGTGACATTACGGGTGATTCAGCAGTGAGATCGACAAAGCCGGTTTGGTCCTGGAAACTAGGCTCTAGAGTAGCGGAGCCCTGAGTCATGGGTTCCTGAGTATTGAGCTCTTGTGTGATAAGGTCTTGGGTGGTAGCCCAAGTAGAGGATCCGAAGAGAGAGCTCCCTTCTGAGTCCCAAGAGAACCTAGAAGGGGGCCGTGAAGTTGGAGTGAAATCAATTGAGGAGAAAGCGTTTATGCTTGGTAATTGTAGTGGTGAGCCCGCTAGGTCTCGATAAGATGAATAGAAATCCTCGTCCGTACGATTCAAATCATTAGGCGACCTTGAAAGAGGAAAGCTAGGTTCGGTGTTTGGTGACCTTGGAAGAGGGAAATTAGGCAGATCAAATTGTGAAGAGTTCCGGTTTGGCGATCGTGATGATGGAGGGTTTAACGGTGAATTTGTGTACTGAGGCCGTTGTGGTCCAGATTCATTACGAGGGTGGAATGCCGCTGGTGGAAACAAATTTTGCCTTGGTGGTGCTAGATAATCACTTGATGTGAAAGGCGTGCCCCAAGACTGTCCCATATCCATTCCGGAGACAACGTCGACATCTTGGTGTGGCAATGATGAAGGGTTCCAGAAATTCGAAATGTGGGACGGGTCGGATTCTTCCATCCGCCGTGATTTTGGTGTTGAGCTAGCGAGTAGGCACGGCAATTCAATTCTGGGGAAAGGTGACAGTCCTTCCCTTATCCTCTCGTCGAGACGGGAGAGCTTCATGGGCAAATGATGGTGGAATGTTGTCTTTGTCCTTGGTGTTCAAGATCAAGATGTTTGGGGATCCTCCCACTCCTTCTGAGCCTTGCCCCTCGGCTAGAACCCGGAGTTTACGGCAGCCGAGAGTTCTACGGTAGCCTCCACAGTATCCTAGATTGAGGTCGGGGCTTCGGCGATAACAGGGGGAGGGATATCTCATCATTTTATTTTGGAGAACGTACAAAAATGGTATGATTTAACCCTATACCATATGTTCGAGCATGCTCTGCTCTCTCAAGAGCATCAGGAGAGGGTCTGTTAGCGTCCGGCTTCCCAGGATTCTTTACCGGCATCGCACTGCTTTAGATGCCCATTGCGTGAATAGCTTTGGGAGGCGACACTATGCGGTGGAAGCAGACATCAAGAAGTCGGCAGGAGGAACGCCGGCTGACACTCTATCCTGTAGGTTGACTTGGTTGCTCCTCCATCTGGAAGAAGCTGACTATACAATCTTATAGTGCAAGCAACCCCAAGGTACAATCAGATAGGGGCTCAGCAACTAAGCAGCCAGATTCACTCTCAAATCTTCTCTGGGCCACCTACCATTCCGCCCCAGCATCTGGTTGAACTGAGTAAGGAGCACCTCAGTAAGCACCAGCTGTGGGGTAAGAACCAGGAAAATTCCCCACCCATTGCGTTTAGCCTACCGGCTCTCCATGGCTCGACACTTGACGAACATTTTCACAAACTAGGTCGAGATGCATCAGAGCCTTATCTCAGCCTCGCGCAAGAGTATGCTAAGATTGATCTTCCACGACAACCCAGGAAATGGGAGAAGCAGAGTGGATGGACAAAATACAATGCAGATGGCACAAGTGAGGCGGTGGAAGCACCGCAGGAGGAGATGCTGACCTTCGATACTGAAGTGATGTGGAAAGAAAGCTCCTTTGCTGTCATGGCGTGTGGCGCAAGTAATAAGGCGTGGTATGCATGGCTTTCGCCTTGGCTAATGGGGGAATCGGAGTGTGATAGGCATCTCATACCCCTGGGTGACCCGAATCAACCACGCGTGGTAGTCGGGCATAACATTGGCTATGACCGAGCGCGGATATCAGAAGAATACGACGTGAGACAATCTAAGAATTTTTTCATGGATACCATGTCATTGCATGTTGCGGTCAACGGGATGTGCTCTAGACAGAGACCAACTTGGATGAAGCATAAGAAGAACCGGGATATACGGGAGAAGATTGCTAGTGAAACTAATTCCGTGGAACTATCGGCTCTACTCGAAAACAGGATGCTTAGCGAAGAAGAGGAGGAACTGTGGGTTGGCAGAAGCTCCATTAATTCATTGCGCGATGTCGCAAAGTTCCATTGCAATGTCACCATCAACAAAGAGCAACGCGATCAGTTCGGCGAGCTTGACCGAGAAGGTATACGGGGAAAGCTTGACGAACTACTTGACTATTGTGCGGCTGATGTGTCAATCACTCATCGAGTATTCAAGAAGGTTTTCCCTGGCTTTCTAGAAGTCTGCCCTCACTCTGTCAGTTTTGGTGCCCTGCGCCACCTATCATCTGTCATTCTTCCCGTTGATAAGTCTTGGGAGTCATACATCGAAAATGCTGAAGCGACGTACGTTCGGCTGTCCAACACTGTGGAACAAAGACTGCGAGACCTGGCAAATAGAGCGCTAGAAGTGAAGGATAATCCAAGCGAATACAGCAAGGATGATTGGCTAGGACAATTGGATTGGTCAGGCCAAGAAATAAAGATGGTGAAGGGAAAGAGAAAGGGCGACCCCCCTAGACCAGCAGCACGACAGAAAAAGCCAGGAATGCCTCATTGGTATAAAGACCTGTTTCCTACGAGCAAATCTGAGGACCTAGCTTTAACTGTAAGAACACGTATTGCACCTTTGCTACTCCGACTTTCTTGGGATGGTTATCCTCTGGTATGGTCCGACAAGTACGGCTGGACATTCAAAGTGCCGCTTGCCATAGCATGGATGTACAATGAGAAACCGGTTGTGAACTGCGACATGACTGATGAGAACAATCTGAGCATTCGGGACGACAGCAAGCATCGGTATTTCAAGCTGCCCCACAAAGACGGGCCGCAAGCAAGATGTGCTAGTCCTTTAGCTAAAGGATATTTACAGTATTTCGAGAAAGGAACTTTGTCTTCTGAATATTCTTATGCTAAGGAGGCTCTGGAAATGAATGCCTCTTGTTCGTACTGGATCAGCGCACGAGATCGGATCAGATCACAGATGGTAGTCTTTGAAGGCGATGCTGTAGGTACTAAGATGCCTGAATCCTCCAAGGATCTGGGCTACATCCTACCGCAAGTTATTCCAATGGGAACCATCACACGTCGGGCAGTCGAAAACACTTGGCTAACAGCGAGTAATGCCAAAGCAAATAGGGTTGGTTCAGAACTGAAGTCGATGGTCAAGGCACCCCCTGGATACTGCTTCGTTGGTGCCGATGTTGATTCTCAGGAGCTCTGGATTGCAAGCTTAGTAGGGGACGCTCAATTCCGTCTTCATGGCGGCAATGCCATCGGGTTCATGACCCTTGAAGGAACAAAAGCCGCTGGAACCGACCTGCATTCAAAAACAGCCAAAATCTTAGGTATATCTCGTAACGATGCCAAAGTCTTCAACTACGGGCGCATTTACGGCGCAGGCCTGAAATTCGCTTCCACTCTTCTCCGGCAATTCAACTCAAACCTATCTGAGAAAGAGACCCAAGAAATCGCCACCCGCCTTTACAAAGAAACCAAAGGAACCAAAACCACCAGGAAAGCCCTCAGTGATCGCTCCTTCTGGCGTGGTGGAACCGAATCCTTCGTCTTCAACCGCTTAGAAGAATTCGCGGAGCAAGAACGGCCTCGAACGCCCGTTCTAGGCGCTGGCATCACCGAAGCCCTAATGCGCCGCTTCATCAACAAAGGCGGCTTCATGACTTCCCGCATCAACTGGGCTATCCAGTCTTCCGGTGTCGACTACCTGCATCTCCTCATCATCTCCATGGATTATCTAATCCGGCGGTACAATCTTAATGCCCGTCTTGCCATTACCGTCCATGATGAAATTCGCTACTTAGTGAAGGAAGAAGATAAATACCGCGGCGCAATGGCCTTGCAGGTCGCGAATATCTGGACTAGAGCCATGTTCTCCCAGCAAATGGGTATCAACGATCTCCCGCAGAGCTGTGCCTATTTCAGCGCTGTCGATATCGATCATGTACTGAGAAAGGAGGTGGATATGGATTGCGTTACGCCTAGCCATCCGAATAAGATCCCGCATGGGGAGAGCCTGAGCATCAATCAACTCCTAGACAAAGGCTCTCTAGCCTATCTGGACCCAGAAACCGTCCCAGCAAATTCCATAAACGTGGATAAGTATCGCTACAGCCCACGCACTTCCGTCTTGACCGAGCTGCGCGAACGTACTGACCTCGATTTCCTGAAAGCACAAATCGCCACAACCGACAAGGAACTAGGCGATATCGTCAAAGATGTCACAAAGAAAGTAGGTGGAACGAGCGGCAAGGCTACTACAGCCACGAAGACCCGGTCAAGAGGTAAAGAGCAGATTCCAAATTATGCGCAGCCGCAGTCTCCACGCTTGATGGATGTTCCGCAAGAGTATCACACCCAGCGGCTGTGGAACGATTGGAAAGAGCCCAAAGGTGACTTGAAGTTTAGGGGGAGGGATTGGCCGAGGGTTGGGGGTGGGAGAGCTGTTTCAGCTGCTTGAAATCCCCTGTATTGTTGATCTTCGTTTCGTGTGAAAACTATTGGAGGTTATCAGGAGCATAAAAGGAAACGGCGTTGCCATATTTTATGACGTCAGGCGTTGTTGCCTTCCTTTTCCCTCAACGCGGGCGTTTTGACTGGACTGGCAAGTGTGTACTGTACATCTACGGCCATGATTCCTTCATGAGATTGCTAAGTGTGTCTACTAGTACCGATGTTGTATAGTTGGTGAGTTGTACCATACCACTGTGATAAGAATATGAATGTCTCGTTAATTCTTGGAGCTGAGCTGCTTCTTTCAAGCTTCCCGCGCAAAGAGATAGTGGATTTGCAAGGTTGTTCCATCATTGGTAGTCTCATATTGCCAGAATTTGATATGTCATGAGCGAAAGATCGGAGAATTTGGTTCATCCAGTTGGCTGTAGGGGTACTGGCCTGATTAGACGAAAGGTCACGTGACAAGATCTCCCAACATCATCCTGGCCATTCTCCGAAGAGTATGAGTTCACAAGCTCAAAAAAGTCATGTCAGTCGGCTTCGGTTTCTCCGCTGGCGACTTCATTGCCGCTCTTAACCTAGTTAGTACCGTAATCGATGCCTTGCGTGATTCTGGGAGTGCTAGCCTTGAGTATCGCGAGCTCGTTCGCGAATTGTATACTCTCGAGCAGGCCCTTTTTCGAGTAAAACGCATTGAACTTGAAGAGTCACAGATTGTGGAACAGATCGCTTTACAGCAGGCGGCTTCACAATGCCACCGGACGATCGACGAATTTTGGAGGAAGGTAAGGAAGTATCAGCCTCATCTTGGGCAGGAAATGTCTAGTCCGCGCATAAAAAGCGGATGGATGAGAATCAAATGGGCATTATGTAAGAAGGATGACTTGGCTAGATTCAAGGCCGATCTTCAAGGGCATACAAGTTCAATTGAAGTGTTGCTCTTAACGGTCCAGATGTATGCTTCTAACCCGAAGGTGTGATACACTACTTATACGTTCCTACAATAGGAATGCTGCCACTTTCCAAAGTCGTAAAAATGATCAAGCTCAGAGGACGTTATCTGGCAGGATCCAGGATGCATCCTTTCAATGCATGAGTCGGCTGGCAAACATTTCAGATGCCGTGACAAGGTATAGTCTGCCAGTTTCGGTTCAGATAGACATGATACACTGACTGAGCCGTCAGTGGTATTCAACAGGGAAGGCAGCTCCTAGACATGACCGCGAAGATCATGTATGTGCTCATTGACTCGCACTTTCGAAGCAATCTTAACAGAATAAAGGCGCATCAACTTTGAAGTTTTCCAGATGTTGTGTAATATTCAGAATGTTATTACCAGGATTCCAGGCCAGGTTGAGCGGCAGCAGCCTGTTTACCTTATGGACGCTCTTGGAAAGATAGCACCTTTCCATCTTGAATTTGTGAGATCTACCGAGGTAGAACACCTAAAGCTCGACGTGATTTCCGTCCTAGGGCTAAGATCGATGTATGCAGGCTTTCATATCCGTCCTGAAGATCAATTTCAGTAAGGTAGGATCTGGAGCCGAAAAGATCGATCGAGGCGAATTCGCGATACAGGAATCTAGTACTAAACGGCAAATTAACTTGCACAGTGACTGGGAGACATGCTTCCTACCAGGGCAGAGGGTGGATATGAGTATGATTTTCCGTCGGACTATCCTTGATCATAGCATCTGTCCCGGTTGTGCTGGCAGAAGAACAGTCAACAGGCTAGAAGAAAATGAAGCTGTGGAGTGCTTGAAATGTGGGATGACTTACTCTCACCAGGCTGTACAATGTACCCAAATTACCCCAGTCACATCCAGGCCTTCTATAGTATATGTAAATGCGCGCGACCCTAAATTTCAAGGACCTGGGCTTCGCACACCACAACGAGGATCAAGACCTTCCAAACGCAAGCGCGAACACGATGCCAACGAGGAGATGAGGCTTTTTCGTCGGGTACGCATCCTCGATGAGATCAAGAAAGGTGCAGAGGATGACGGAGAACCCGACACAGATGCTGCTGATAATCTAATTATCGGGGCAGAAGTCGTCTATTGGCTTCCTGGACCCAAAGAAGGATATTGGTTACACTGTATTATTATCGCTATAATCTACGACAAACACATAAAGCAGTAAGGTAGCTCACTGGTCTATAATAAAAACACATGCCTAACATACAACCCAGATACGAAGTGCGAGACCCTGAACCTGGTGAAAATGGAATGCCTAGGCAGATCTACAGAACCTCTTCTGCCAACCTTATCGCCATAACGCCTTGGGATGAATACGTTAGAAATGAAAATCTTATTGGAAAGCGAGTCCTTGTTCGTTACCTCGATACGACATATTTCTTCCTAGCCACTAAAATGGGCTCTGCGAAGGGAGTCGACATTTCATCCTGGATTTTGACGGAAAATGTAACCGCGTCGTAGAGGTTGATGCAAGGTATGTGCTAGACGGATATCAGCGGTACCAAGAGCTCTTATAACGGCAGCACATTCCAATATCAATAACAGAAAGAGCAATTTAAGAGGAAGTAGCACATTACAGCGACAGAAGCTGTTTTATGGCGGACTGTTGGGAAATTTAGCCAGTTGGGCATTGAACAGCTCAAAAACCGGACTGAGACGAATGAGGAACGTAGCGATTCGAAGCCAACGACTTAACGAAAGCTGCTAATATCTGCGGAAGTCGGCCTCATGGACTGACACCATAGCTTGGATATTTTGATAGGCGTTCGGCGGTTTTTTCGGATCTACTCTCTATCTGGGTTTTGGTTGATAGACCGCGCGGAGAAATTGCTCAGTTTGTAGTATAAGAACACGTGACGGGACAAGGTATTGGTTGCTAGGGTACTTCACTATTCCTTCCTCTATTACCGACTCTGTTCATAACTAATGCAAGAAGCAAGCTTTCCAAGTTATGGAGCTCTTACCCATATTGTACGTATGACAAACGTAGAACAAGCTCCTGAAACAACGATGAGTGAAACCACTGTTTTCGTTCTCCTAAACAAAGGCAGAAGCAGCGAACTCGATATTGAAAGACTGCTGTAAACAAAACTTACTGCCAATGATGAGTTAAAAGCAGACTGATGCTGTATTCTCAACAAATCAGATAGAAGTCAACAGCAAACAAAAATCAAGACACCAACCCAACCATTTGATAGCTTCAAAGCCGGGGTGCAGCTGGTAGGGGGTTGGAAAAGTTGAGCCGGGGGTTGGAAAAGATTCTTGACGTCGGGTTGAACTTTGAAAATGACATATGCCCCGCACATTCAAGACCTGGCATCGGGTTGGAAAAGCCTCAGGCCCTATGCGAAGCATATGTCAAGAGCATTAAGCGAGACCACAAATAAATTCACATCTGATCATCAAAGTCTCGTCTGTGCATATGCGCAGCATCAATCAAGCACAAAGAAACATCGATGAACGACGAAAACATCAACGCTCAAAATTGAGCTGATGAGATAATGAATTGACTAAATGATTTGAAGATGAGTGTTGCACTTCGCATATGTCACGCATATACTAAAAAGAAACTCAGCTCGCTTAAGATTCTTTCAACGCAAATGTTGAAGACAATGAGAAAAGTGATAGTGCAAATCACGAGCAGAATGACGAGAATGAAGAAGAAAACGCACGAGAAAGATCTGATGAAAATAACGTGAGTGATAGCTTGTTGATGAGCATGTCACAAGTTGAATTCATGATTTCGCATGTTTTGTGCATATGCTAAGCATATGTAGAAGAATCTTCGCTCATCTTGCTATTCATGATATATGCATGATCTGTGATTGTGCTGTTTTCTCGATGCTTCGCTTAAGCTGTGCATATGCACAACTTTCAATACTTCGCTCTTGCTGTTTATCTTCTAGCTACTTTAGCTATATAATTCTTGAGTTCATGATTAGCATATGCAGAAAGTTGAGTCGGGGCCGAAACCAAAAAAAAAAGTTTCGGCCCTGGCTCAACTTTTCCAACCCCCTTAAAAGCACCCCATGAATTCCGACCCCCCCCCCCCCCACCTTTCTCCCATCCACCCCCATCGAATCCAGCCAGAAACACCTTCCCCCACCATCCCACCCACTTCACAACCTCACTCGTCTACCCCCTCGCAAAACCCCCTCAACACCACAAACAAGCTGCCCCCAAACCTCCAAACCCCATAAACGCCACCAGCGCCCTACCGCGCAACCCCCCTAAACACACAAACATACACGCAATGTGGTAATCCAGCCCCCCCCCACCATAGGACCCCTAGCCCAGTACCACTTTTTTTTTAAAAATAACACGCTCTTTGATCTACTACATATCCCCGAATCAAGTCCACGAATAACTAAACGCTGACTTTGCCGCCACCACAACGTCAACATGAATGACAGCGTTGGAGAAAGGCACTCGCCCCCTTCACAGCCGTGCTGCACTGGGGCAAACAGAGGGGGGTTTCGAATGTCGGTCCGGCCGATAACGAGGGGGCCTGGGAATTGGGTGGTCGAGCCCGTTGGTATGATATCTACCATGACCAGGGTAAGCGGGTTGTGTAGGGCTTGCATGGACGGAATGAATTAGAGACGGAGAAGTAGATAAGAACTTTACCTCGGGTGTTGGGTGTTGGTTGTTGGGGATAGGGATGTGGTATTTGTAAGGGGGGTTATGGTTGGGCGTTCAGAAAACCCGATATGCTGTATAATTGATGCTTGCGGTGTCCGTTTAGAACGTGACCGAAATAATGAGAGACGAAAAATTAGGCCGTTGGGAAATGAAATGCCCACGGCTTATCAAGCGAAATGTGAGAATTTCAAGGTCTTATATACGCCATTAGTTTTCCTATAAATGTTTGTCTATCGTCGAGAAGTGATACTCTAGTACCCACGACCCACGGCCACCACCCTATGCGGCCCTTTCCTCTCCTCATCCTGCTTGAAAACAAGCTCCAATCGTTCATGCTCCTCCACCTCGCGCACACTGATCAGCTTCCTGAATGTGTCTGTCCGCGCAATACCGCAACTCGTATGCCGTAGCACCTTACTCGGGGTCGAATTCATTGCTAAAGCCGTCAAATCAGAAATCGAACGCCATGTTGTCGAGCTCCGGCCAGTGACGAAAGTGTACAGCACGTAAGCGAGGATGTATATGCAGTAGAGGAACAGGATTGGCAAAGCCAGTTTGATGGGTGCGCCGTCGAGGCTCCACGCGTAGCCTGACAGCTGACCATGTAGTGTTAGAACGAAGCCGGGCGGAGTTGCTTGGTTCTTATTTTCGTTAGAGCTAGAACTGTAAAAGCTCCAACGGAAATTAGGGTCGGAGTGTGCTGGATTCCATCGCCACAACTCTGTCGCGCCTGCGGCGTGAGACATTCCATTCGCAACCAAGGTTGCTAGAAGTCTCTCGTGCATGAAAGGTCGCGAGTCGCGGTACTGAAGTTCTGATAGGTTCTCAGGGTATGAACCATTAAGAGGGCATACATTGGTGGTTACTGGCAGCAAGCGTAGAAGATTATCTGCTACGGTGCGATTCTGAACGTCTGTTAGAGGTGATAGGCTTTCAGCCCATGCCTTCGAAAGCTGAACGGAAGGTAGCGACCATTGCGGCAGGGTACTGGGAGACTGAGGTGATACGAAGTTTTCAACAACGTTAGCAGTTATGGCATTCAGTCCATCGGATGACCCTTGCAGAAAAGATGTCGTGTTAGCCCATCTTCCTCCTATCATACATGCAGAGGTTGTAAGGAAGGTACTAGTCGTCTTGCAAAATTCTGGCTGCACAACTATGGCCCCAAGTGCTGTTCCTGGCACAGAACTGGAAACGTCTGTACCGTCTACCCAAATAATCCGACCTTGGGGGTTATTTTTTGCCTGGTCCCAGATTTGTCTTCTGGTGATTGCAGTATAGTTGGTGACGCCTGCTTTGTTCAATAAATAGTGGTGGGCACAGTCCTCCTCAGAACCACAGCCAGCAATATAGGTATTGGGGAACTGGATTGGACGGCTGTCATTCTCGTCCATTATTGAATTAAGTTCGCAGAATACGCTCGCAAATGGTTGTGCCATTTCAATGCTGGCAATGTCAATCCCTGGGCGGTCACCTAAGTCTGCGGAGAATGTTGAGGCTGCATTAGCCAAGGCAAGCGCTACTGGGACGCTCTGCGTCGTGGCAAATGTGCTGTTGGGTGCATATTGCACGTATAGTGTCCGGATCATCATATCAAGTCCGTAAGTTTGAAGCTGTGTCGAATATATCTTTGGCATAACGTCAATAGAAGTTCCTGTTGAGGCGTCAATGCGCACTGATTGCTGCTGTATGCCCGTTTGGGTGCTTTCCATGTCCCGGGTGCCACTAAAATCGCCTACTGCCGGAAGATTTGGGAGATTTTGCCATCCTGCAGCTGGAGATAGCTCATTTTCTGCGACAAGCGTAAGCACGAAATCTGTGGCCTAATACCATACAACTATCTGCTCAGAAATACTCACGCATGCTGTTGTTGAAGACCAAAGGAGGACCTGCCATGTCGAGAGCATCGGGGAAGAGGACTCCACGGGGGACATTCAAGGCGAGACGCGAACTGGGCACAGTGAAATTTACTCGCCTTGGCTGCATAGCAATGGCACTCGACGGCCCAACCCCAGCGGCAAGGAGCATGCTAAAAGGAACAAATAAGATAAATAAAAACTTCAGGGATCCAGCGAAGCCAGATGCAGTCACAGGTGCGCGGAACTCAAAAGACCACAAGTAGCTCATCTGGGTGACCTGGTACGCAGAAAAGAGAGCCCCAAAAGGCACCGATTTCCTATGAACGAGCAGATACTGGAGATAAGCAGTCATGACAGTGACGATCGAGAACTGCATCAGCATCTCGTGGGCTTTAGCCACAAATTGAAGCGCGGCTATCCATCTGCCATCGCTCCCGTAGAACCGGGCCTTTATGTTCAGGATCATGAGTGCAATCGCTCCGCCAAGTGGAATGGCATGGAATAGTAGGAAGTGTCCAAATGCTCTGGCGCGATTGCGGCTCAGTGGGATTTTGGGCGCTTCCACTTTCTCTTTCTTGCTCTTTTTCTTGCCCTTCTTCCTCTTACTTTTGCTGCCCGCATCTGATTGCAGATTCCCCCAGTCTGAGGTACTACTTGCTTCGGAGGGGGGGTTTTCGGCGGCAATACTGAAGGACAAAGTGGCCGGTCAGTATACAAAATCTTCGATAGTGTCTGAAAAGGTGAGGCTTACCTGTTGACTTCCTCAAGGTTTAGCACAGGCGATGAGCCTTTTCTCCACATTTGTTTTAACATAATTTCTTGATCACTGGCGCCATCCTGCAGCCCAGGATGCATTTCTTTTAGGGCTGTCGCCAGTAGGTCCAGCTCACAGTCTCGATTTTATTGGTGAGCTCGAGAGTTGGGACGCTTGAGAGGGGCGCGAAATCGTCTGTCAGTTCAGGCCGCCGCGAACATGAAGCGGCCTCTCTGCGATTAACATGTGTTGGATGCATCAAGCAGGTTATGGCACGTTGAAGGGACATGCTGAGGCGCTGTGGAGTCAGTAGCGCCGAGCGAAGGATGCGGCACATCTTCGTAATTTCCGCCCAAGTGAAGGGGATCTAAATGATCTCTCTGAGCGTTCGGCAAAGGAGAAAGGAAAAGATGATACCTTTCATGGCGGTCTCTATCATTTTCTGTTAGGAATGAGCCATGTACGCCAATCCAAAAACAACGTAGTAAAGAGACCGTTGGTGCTTAATCCGTTTCGCCCATCGGATTCGGAGGATATCCATACTAGTTCCCTTGGCACGCAGGTACGAGTAGAAGAGCCCCTAGTTCTAGTGGATAATTCCAATCGTTTTAAGTACCTGAACCTTGAAATGGAAGAACAAGCAGAGGTCAACGTGAAAGGACTTCAGTACCTGGATCTAGAAGACCATGTGCATGGTCATACGCGCTTCTCACAGTCTACCAATCGAATCACGACTCTAAGTGCGTCCTTACCTGGTTCATCCGACAGGGATTTGGCAGTCACGCCACACAAGATTTCACTAGGACAAATATCGTTTACTGCCAGTGCAGAGGACTTCGAGACTTTGAGGGCAGACTCAAAAGAATGGCATGATTTCTGGAAGATAACCAAAGAGAGTGTGATTTTCGAGACGATTGAACTGTAGGAGATTTTCCAAACAGAGATGTTCTATATTCGGCAATTGGAACTTTGGCTTAAATATACCGCGACCAACTACTCGCAAGATGGCCGCCTATTGTAGAAAACGCGCAGGAATCTACTCACAACATCTTTTGACATATTGCGGAGATCGAAGCCATCAACACAGAATACTTACTTCGTCCGCTGAGGCTCAGATACCTAGAGCAAGGTCCTTTAGTCACCACTTTCTCGGATATATTCGACATATAGCCCAGTCGTGCTCATCAAGTTTCCGCAGATTATTGCACTGACTGTTTAAGAAGTGAATCGCTAGTACAAAATGAAATTCGGAGTAACTCAAAATTCTCTCAATTCGAGCAAGATATGTGATCGCATCCTGATGCTCGCAGGCTTGGCTGGGACACGTACATAAGAGCGCCCATTCATCAACTCCACAAGTTTCTTCTACTCCTCAAGACTTCGTCTAAACACAACGTCGGGATTTCTCAAGCTAGTGACAAGGAAACCATCCTACGGTTAAGGGGTTTTGTGCAGGTATGTGATATCAAGGTTGCGGATACTTTAAGGCAGATTGAAGATCGAACGCTGAGGGATGGGCGTGGCGATGACTCGGATTTGCACATATGGAGACCTACTTTCGCGAATAGGTCGATTAAGCAGAACGTTCCCCTGCGAGGTGATCTCTACATGCACGGGCACCACCGTATGAATTTCTTATCTTCCTGGCTCAAGGTCCATGCTATACTATATGACGATTGCCTGGTTTTGGCCACGGAAGGGTCCTCAGACACGAGACAGAACCCTGGGGCCCAGAACAAGCTTCAACGCTCTATGAAAGTACTGTACCCTCGCCGAAATAATCCGAAACCCAGCTATTGTTCTTCGTAAGGCCGCATTTCGAGCGTCGATAATGAACCTTGCACCTACCCTGATGCCCCCTGGCCTCGACATTCTCGCTGTCGTTTCTTTGATTGCATCATTTTCGAAGCTAGCCTCTGATGTTTTTCTCCTCTTGCCTCTGCGTTCAAATTTATTGATTTGCAATGTTCAAGTTCTGGAGATTGAGATGCACATAAGCGATAACTGTATTTACCTGACCACGCAGACTCGACACTGGTCGAAGCATGATCGAAGCGTGTCGTCAACACTCGACAACAGAAAAGCTCGTACGATAAGTTCATCCCTTTCATGAATCTCAACTCGTCATACTCGTCCTTTCAAGAACGTGACAACTTGGACTGTGAAGCCCTTGCCGGGTCAAACTTGAGTATCAATGAAGATAACCACAAGAATCAAAAAAACCAAAAACCAATCGATCGAGCAGAGATGAGATTGAACGGCACTACAGCAGCTCATATACAGTATCTAATATAAACAAGGTACTAAAAGCTACTGTACACTAACCCACCCATGGCCCCCACTCGCCACGTTTTCTTAGGTTTGCCGCCCCCATTTTCAATTAAGCGCTGCAAGCAAGAGCTCCAAGTCTCTTCTTTATCCCGACTTCGATGATTATTGCTACTCGACACGGTAACGTTGAGCGAATGGGCTTGCTGCGCCTACATGATGCATACCTTAGATACTTCGTAACCTCACGGGCTACGGAAAGTATCGACACTTACCCGAAGCTTATGCACTCGGACATCTTGTTAAGATTCGTCAATTGCTTACCTTGGCCTTTCCGAATGACAACATGCCGTGTCGTCCTCGATCTTGTTTTGCCTAGAATCTATGGCGTTGATACAAGACATCGTGGGAGATACCTTGCAAATCTTCCGGGCCGGGTCGGGTATATCGGTCTAATGAAATACATCCAACTGTTACCTACTTGGTCTTTTTTACGCATGCTTCATCTCATGTTGTATCATTAATCACCACTAATCAGTCCTCTCCATCCTTTTTAACCCTCTTTTTCACTTCCCTTCGCTCCTTCGAGTCTCATTGACCCTCGCCGTCACCAAAAAAATCATGACACTGATCTCTACCATCACTGTCATTTCCGCATTGTCACCATGTCTTCGCCAGCTCTTCGCTCGAACCGAAGCCTACGCGATCCACCGCACATGCAAAACCTACTCAACAGACCTCGTCGACAAAACCGGCATGATAGAAGCCGCCATGGCCGAGGCCAAGGGGATGCTGAGCCGCGCGGCTGCTGAGATTGTCCATCCCTCTTCGCATCAAGATGATAATACAGTGCACACGATCTTTCGAGATGTTACCGGCACCAACCGGACCGATATAGCAGGTCAGTGTGATTCAGTGTGCCATAGTAGGCGTAGAGAGAGTCCGGCCCGATGCGGTTTCACCGACATGCTTCCGCATTGCAACCCATATTACGTTCAGTCGATTGCTTATCGAACCAACAACAGCTAGATTCACAACCGCGGTAAACAGCATACCATGGTCAGTCACCAACCACAACGCGTTGGCCCTGGACGGCCTCACAATCGTCTGCGGCGGCGACAATTTCTTTCCCGACGTCGGCGCTGGGATAAATGCATGGACGGACTATACAGATTTCTACACCGTCTACAGCATTAACCACCACTTTAACAACAACGCACGGCTTTGTGGTTCTGATGGGATTGCCATGACAATCAGTATCGCTCCATTAAGCCCCACCACCCCCACCAAGGGCGAAATCATCTTGCTCTGCGATGAAGCTCTGGTCAAGGGCATCTCCCCAGACTCAACGGGCAGTCAAGCCGGCGTGGCGGCGATATCCGCGCTGCCCGGAACAGCAGGGTTGTACCCGGGAAAACTGATGGACGACCTCGCATATACGGCTTGTCTCTCGTTTACGTTGGTTCACGAGTTGTTCCACGCCACGCAAATGATTCTCTGTCAGTTGAGCTTCCTCCACAATACTTCTGCTATCCACTCTGGCATCAAAGGACTGACGTATGTAAATCCTAGTTTCCCGCGGTCCTGACGAGGCTTATGGCTGGGCGAGTATTTGTGAACTTTCCCTTACTGAAGCGATGATGAATCCTGATACGTACGCTTATTTCGCTCTGGGTATGTTGAGTCGAATTCCCCCCCCCTTAAACCTTTTCGTTCCTCGTCGTATCACTCTTCCCCCCCGGCTACATACGAAGCTTAATCGAGCCCAGCCTTATGGTAGCTTCTTCCAGCGTGACCCTTAATACTGCTAACAATCGTCTTAGCAAACTTCCTCCCACCAGACTATTTCGTCTTCGGTGGGCTACTTGGCTCTATCAGCCAGTACAATACCCCAGGCGACAACCCTTTCCGCTACCCATATGGATGCATGGTGGTGTTTCTGTCTGCCTCAACCCCATTGTTTGACCATATCCTGGAGCGCGGGAATCTCGAACTCCTTCGGTATATACAGTCTTTCAATCCTGTAGCAGCTTAGCCTGCTCATTGAGCCTCGCCACTCACAGTGACATTCACGTTCTTTAACCCCAATCTTCGGAAGCCCAGACCCTCCTACTGACGCGGTCGCGAGATTACTCCCCGTGAATCCTTTCATCACCACCACTCACCAATACCCCCCTCCGGATGCGCAGGTTCGTCTTCCTCCCCTTCTTCTTGTCGCATCGGAACCCTCTCTACTGAGTCCCACACCCCTCTCAGCCACGTTCCATTTTGCCGATACATCAACGTTACCATCCGCGGGCCCAGCTCATAAACGCTCCACAGGCCATGATGGGGCGGGAGCCCCATACAAATGATCAGGCTCTGCAATGCGCATCCACGCTTGCGACTACGAATATGGCTAAATGTGGAGGTTACAGAGCCGGAGGACAGGGGCCCAGGATTCGTCTGCTCATAATGCAAGAAGAGGCGTATGTGCCGGAGCGAGGGTATACTAGCCAGGGCTGTGAGGAGTGGAAAGACTCATGGGGGTTGAGTGCTGGAGCAATCTGTGGACAGGGCGGCGTTTTACGGTTCCTCATCGATAAGTTCCGATCTACAAACGTCCAGTCCAAGCCATTCAAGCGTGGAGCATGTGGATCCGAGATGCAAAGCTGAAAGTAACAGTGTGGAATACGAAGGGCCGAGGACCAATCGCAGATCCCAGGCATTTCCTCGAACATGGAAGCGAAGGTATCGAAGAGAGGCCCCATTGATTGGGAGGGCGTGTAAGAGGACTTCAGGATGGAAGCCAAGAAGGCAGAGACGCGTGAGCTTGAGACTAGAGAGAAATGTTTTGACTTGGGTAGAGCTTTCGTGGAACGTGCTCTTAGGAAACGACTGATAATCCTCGTAGGCTGATAGCGTCAGTGTCTTCAGGGTAAGTAGCTGGCCTTGCAACCGACTCGTCATCTCTTTAAACAGCGGCGTACCGATTATCGAGAGCGTTTGAAGCGTTCCCCAAACAGAAGCGGCAGCCCACGTTGTCCAAGCTTTGTCGATGAAATGCAAATCGTCCTCGACAGTCAGAGATTCCGGTCGAGTGATAGCGTAGCCGATATGTTCAAGGGCCTTTCGTCTCGTTTCCGAGTGTGATTCACTAGCATATACTCTTCTTCTTGTATCTAAGCTCAAATGCAAAGTCTTGAGGTCTGGATTCCGACGAATAATGTTGGTCACATCTTGGTACCGGCTGCGATCAAAGGAGCGGCACCTAGGACCGCCGTGTGTCGTGACGCAAGATAAATTTAGTAAACAAACCCGCAGTGAATCTAGACAGGTAAGCGTGTCTTATCGAGCCTCTGAGTTTATTGGTGTGAACGTAACACCCCACACCGAGACGAACAGAGCAGGGAAGCCCATTGATAGCGCGTAGTACCGAGCTTCTAATGGGCCTCAGATCAACTCGGTTATAGTCTAGACTTTCATCCCCTCCAATCCTACAGCCAATGTCAACGGAGATGGTTCATAAGACCGTATTTAAAGCATGTAACAAACCCAACATGCCGCAACTGCGCCAACAACGGCAACAGCCGCTCAAACGAACCCTGCAGCTCATCATGAAACCCATGCTGGCCAAATCTCCTAACTGGAACCGTTATATACCGAATATGGCACCTGACATCCGCGCGGCAGTGTAAGAAACCTAGAAACGCAGCACGCCGCTTTCGAAGCCACAGCTCTCAGGTTGACAATCACATGCTGAAAGAGGAGACTTTAGAACTAATCTCGTAACAACGACGAGAAAACAAGACCGAGCGCTTTTGATAGATGGGAAGGGAATGGTTCTCGTTGTACAGCTAGGACGATGATGAGCAGCTGGGTTGTTTGTAAGGTTGAGCGGGTGGTGCTTAATTAGGCTGATGAGCTCGGGGCTTAGGTCGTTGAAGGAAGGCATCAAAGCGTTCTTCAAGATTTGTATCATAAAGCCGTCAAGGGAGGTTAGAAGAGTACTCTCGTAACCGCTACTTACAGTACGCTCCCTTCACCCCGTATGACACGGGCTCCCTTCAAACAAGCCAATTCCAGCCTTACGAGAACAGTCCCAAACCCCAAAGTTTACACGAGCCCCTCGGCAATGAAAATCACATCCTTTCATGCCAATCTCGATAGAGAATCGTGTCATAGATACTACAACGAACCTACTAAGATACATAGCTAAACGGTCACCCAAATGACATTTTTTACGTACGTCCCCTTTTATTGAAAGTTCATCCCTTGTAGTCGATATCAAAAAAATAGTGACTGCTTCGGTCGATTCAGGTTTCGGCTGGCTTGTTCGGTTGGTTCGAGACAAGGTGGGTTGTGCGGGGCAAGAGGGGAGGGTGCGAAAGGGTCTAGAGCTCTGGTAATGGAAAGGGAGAGGGAGGGCGGGTTGAGAGGGTTTTGGTGGTATAAGTAAGAGATGGAAGGAGTTTTGGAGGGTAGATAGATGGGAGTGGGAGTCCTTGAGGTGGAAGAGAGGAAAGATATAGCACCAGAAGAGCAACGGTAATTTTCTAGAGAAAGCTCTTATTATATGGGATCCTAGCTCCCGAGATCTATTCGTCTAACGTCATCTACCCATTTCCAAATGCCCTTGCCAATACAACCTGCATGTGCCTTCTTTTTGCTGCTTCCGAAACTTGGGATGCCAATAAGTGGCGGAGTATGTCTGCGTAATCAAGAATACCTGCTAGGTTGAGAGCAGCCCTGGAAATTGGGGCTTGTGCAATGACCAAAATCGCCACAACCTTCTTACTTATCACGAAGTTTCTCATCCTCGATCCTCGAACCGCCCCCCCAAAACTCTCAATGATCCATCCCATCTCTCTCCACCAACCCCCTACACAACCCCACCACCTCATCACCTCCTACCTCCACATCCGGCCTCTCAATCTTCCTCGCCAAAACCTCATCCAGCATTCCCCTCAACCGACTAACCAGCACCCCAATCCGCGCCCAACCCCTCAATCTCAACCACCCATCGACCACCAAGCCCCGTCCAAGTGTGTCCAGCGCCACGGGCCCGGAGAACAATAGTAGCGCAGTGGCGTTTAAGGGCGTGAGATCGCGGATGAAGAGCTTGGAGGTGGACAGCAGGGAGAAGTAGGAGAGGTGCGTGGAGCTGCTGATAAATGACTGGGCGGCGAAGAGGGTGGAGGAGGGATGGATGAAGACGCGGCCGTTGGCTTGGTTGAAGAATTTGATGGTGCGGGCTTCGGGGTCGAGTTCAACGGCGCCGGACATGCTGGGCGCGAATTTCTTCTCGGGAAAGTCGATGCGCGCAATTTGCGGGTTGAAAGCTCCGGCGATGAGGGCGCGGAGGAGGGCGGAGTTGGCATTGTGAGCGTTGAGCGAGGGGGCGGTAGATGGGGCATAATTGGCGAGGAGGAAACCGCAGTCGGTGAGGGAGGAGAGGTATTGGAGGCGGTTGGAGGAGATGTCGGCGAGGGTTTGGGGGGAGAGGAAGTGGTCGTCGCACCAGGATTTGGTGGTGCGGTAGGGGGAGGTGGATTTGAGGAGGGACCATTCTTCGTAGGCGCGGAGGTCACAGATGAGATCACCCTGGTTGGGGGCGAAGGATGAGCGAGCTGTTTTGGATTCGTCGCGTTTTGCTTGTGGCGAGATGAAGGGGCTGCGAACAGTCAGGATAGCTGCGATGGTGAGGCAGGCTTCGAGGCAGCCGAAGGTGGCACCGTAGACCATTAGTTTGCTGCAGCGCAGATCTGCGGGAATCATCGACAGATGTTGGCCTAGTGCTGTGAGCTCGGAGCCGTCGAGAGCTCCCATGCGACCCAAGAGGTCTATAGCGCCTTCGACAGCGAGATCTTCCGGAGGTGTTAGGGCACTGGCGAGAAAGGACGGGACGTCTGTGATTCCCATGGCTCGGACGGACAGGCAGAGTTGCTCTAGGGGGACACGCCTGATTTCAGGCTCGGGCCTTTCGGCCATCTTGGCTTCAGCGTTTCGCGTGTAAAGCTTATAGCATGTTCCGGCTTGCACTCGACCTGCACGACCTCGACGTTGCTTACAAGCCGCTCGGGATGCCCAGACTTCTTCGAGCTTTACCATGTTGTTTTGCGGGTCGAAGCTGGTTTCCTTGACCTTTCCAGAATCAATAACGACGACTATGTCTTCAATGGTTATGGAGGTCTCGGCGACGTTGGTGGCGGCAATGACTTTCCGCTTACCTCTCGGTGCAGGTGGGAAGACCCGACGTTGCTCAACCGGCATTAGAGAAGCGTGTAGTGGTAATGCATATATGTTTGGAAGATCGCGAAGAGCATCAAGGGTACGATTGATCTCGAGCGTGCCTGGTAAGAAAATGAGAATCCCTCCTTCTTGTGATCCTAGTTGAGAGTCGATGGCTCGAACAGTGCTAGCAATGAGACTGTAGTTGATTCTCATGCCGATCCCTTGTATGGTGCTGGCCACAGAGGGGTCCACATCATTCATGTCATCGTCATCAAGAGAACTATTACGCGAACCGGTGCTGAAGCCTGTAAAGCGAATGATGTCGTCCAAATGATAGTCTTCAACAGGATAAGTGCGGCCTTGGATTTCGATCTTTGCAACACTTGACGTTTTGCTAAAATAGGCCTCAAAGACACCAGCATCAAGAGTGGCACTCATGAGTATGACTTTGAGGTCTCTCCGCTTAGGAAGAACATCTCTAAGGAGAACCAGAAGGAAGTCAGTGTCGAGGCTACGCTCATGCACCTCATCCACGACAACGTGGCTGATATCGGATAGAGCATTCACCGCATCGTCACCGCTGCCGCCAGAAGTCTGTAATCGTCGAAGTAAGATACCCGTAGTTACGAACGTGATTTTAGTGGTCCCGAGTTTCTGCTTTGATTCTCCCCGTATCGCGTATCCTACTTCATCGCCCACTGATGAGCATCTTTCGTCACTGACTCTGTCCGCAAGTCCCAGTGCCGAAATCCTTCGAGGTTGCGTGCACACAATATTCGCGGCTGCTCCGATCTTTCGCTGGATCATATCGTCTAGGACAAATTGGACAGACTGCGTTGATTTCCCTGATCCAGTTTCTCCAGATATGATTGTGACTTGATGATCATTGACAGTCTTGACGATAGCATCCCGTAAAGCCCATGCTGGCAATGACTGACGCCCAGCGAGCATCTTCTGCTGTCTGACACTTTCCTGTCTCGACTGCCAACGATTCAAGAGAGCAAGACTTTGTGGACTTCCCGGACGCCAATCAATCTGACAAGGGACTCTTCTCCGAATTTGCTGATGCGATACGTTAAGCATAGTCCGAGGTTCATGGAGGCCAGCGGCTCCTGCAGACACATCACGAAGAGATCCAGGATTCTCTACTATTCTCGGTATCTCACCTTCAAGCCAATCCACAAGGTTGAATATCATAGGCTCGCCCAGAAGATATTTGTTAGCCCGTTCTACGAGCTGCCGGATGATGCTCAGCCTGATGTAAGCGGGGAGCCCAGGCGAAGTTATAGAGACGACTGGAGCAGTACGTGGATATGATTCTGATTTTCTAACAGCGAAGGTGAACGCGATTTTGTTTCTTGAAGGCTGAAGTTGGATTTTACATATAACAGGGGTTATGGCTTTGAAGCGATCACCAAAGATGGCACTAAGTGTGTCTTGCTCTTCAGCCCAGATTGAGACTTCTTGATCTTCATTGCCCATAGTCAACGTAGACAAGTCAATACCGTTAGAATCGTTACATCCTTCAGCGCCCTTGACGAGATTGCCTTGTAGGGTTTCGGCAGCAAGTGCTTCGTCACCTTTACAATCATCGAAAACCTTTCCGCACAACTCCATAGAGTAGCCGGCCTCGGCAAGCCTCTTGATGGAAGCTTCTCGTTTCAGATTGCCACTAGCCATGCTGATTCCAGCGACGTATCCTTCAGGCAAGGCCCATTTCGGGAGATCATCTTCTGGGACATGGATAAGTAGCCATTCCAATGTCTCCTCACGGTCTTTGCATTCTGCTACTGCCTCTTCAACATGGCTTCTCCTGAATCCAAGCTCTGTAAGTTCGTTTACGATATTCCTCCGTTGGAACTCGGAAAGACGAACACCGTGAGGGTTCCAGGTAGCATTTCTCCTGACGAGGTCTTCAATATGAGCTCGGGTACGCTTGCCCAATTCTATCTTAGGGACCCTGGTCCATCCTCTCATGGCACTGCGAGCGTTGCTAACACCGCTACCACCAGGATTCCCACTATTGCTCAAATTCAGATGAACGGGCTGCTCTGCTTCTTTGGCCTTTTGTTTGTCTCGCTCTTCGCGTTTCTTGGCCATCAAGGCTTGAACTTCCTCACGCTCCTGTTTGGCAGCGAAAGGGTCTGCCTCATACATCCAACCTCGACCTTCTTTGACATCTTCTGCCTTGAGCTCCTGAAACTCTTTCCAGAGATCTCGATAGGTTGGTGGCAGCATCATATGTATGTTGCGCATACTGCAGACGCGGAAAAGACCGTATGTTGCAGCAAAATGACGTGCTTCTACAGCTGTAGGTTGTATGGCAATATCTTTGTATGATGGTGGAAGCTTGAAAGAAGGCAGGGCAACCATTTCCTTGGTCTTTGGATTCACAGCTTTGAGTATCACCATTGAAGAAAATCCTTCTGGTGTTTTAGTCTGCATGTCAAAATAAGATATAGTTCAGAAAGGCTGCGTATAAGACTTACCATACCATCGAATACTCTGGCTTCGCCCATCTTTGCTTCTGGCAATGCTCAGAGAGTAGATTGACAGGCAACTTTCCAGTCCAGCTTGCCCCGCCGATTAATTTCCTAGTATCCGGTTTCTTAGGCGCATCTTCGCCCACTGCCTGACCCCCAGTCGCGCGGATGTTACCTGATGAGCTTCCAGACTCCGGTGCTTTGGTTTTCCTCTTGGGATTTCCATCTCCAAAGATAATATAGCTGTCATCTTCACCTGGAGCTATCGGTGCATTCGGCTTCTTCGCTTTGCCACTACGGCCACTTGCTTTGCTCATAACCCTAGTGATGTAGCCAGTAGAGACCGTAATAGACAAAACGTCCTTGAGGAGTTAGTCAAATGCTGCACAGAAAGAATGGCATGTAGAGGTGGGTTTTTGTAACTGTTCTCGGCTTCGGCCCATGGGCCGCTCCGCTACTAGCGTTGTCGGAAGACGAACTAATCATGTCGAGCATTCGCACTTCACTCTCTCTTGAGGTATGTTGTCAAGGTGTCATGATGTAGAGACGTCTTAAAGACCGGGATACACGTCTATGTTTACATTCTATCTACACCGAAAGCAAGTATACTGGCTTCTTGAACAGCATGAGCGGGTGTACGGGGTCTTCTTAAGCCTTCACCAACACAACGTCAACCCAACGCGCACCAACTCTGCCTTCGATTCTGTTCAATACCTCCTTGAAATCTCCAACACCTAGTTCTGTGCTATATGTAAGCACCGAAGCCTGATTATCAGGCGTTACAACCTAGCATAGGTAGTCATTTTTTGCTTCCAACTTCCCCAACTCAGATTGCATCCCGGCATAATCTTATAGATACATCGTCTGCTCTTCCCATATCTGCGTCACTCTGCTTGGCTGAGTTTGCGATACGGCCAACCTAGTGTCACCCGATCTACCCTTTGACCATGCAATCGATTAACCCAGTTCGGGCCAATTGAAGACCTTTGTTAGATCAGCCCATGAATTGGCTTAAGAAGCGCGTAAGATCAGTAGATAGGTGATCTGCTGCCCTAGTACTCCATTTTGGACATCCTGGACCAACGGAATGTCGCTACGTGATGGGGTCAGTACGGTGCAGGGGATGAAAGTAGGGTCAAGAGGGTTCATGGGAGCGATTCGACCAGACGTAAAGGGCTCTGTCCAGGCGTCTTGAGGTATGCCTAGCATCGTAGCTTTAAACGTGTGATTTCCGCAGGTAAGCTTGCTATTGGTACGCTCGAAGAAATCCCTAATTTTATTGCCAAAGACCGAGCTTCGGAATCCGACAGAATAGCGATGTACTGGAAGCCCATTACTGAAAGTTGGGGATTTTGAGAGATTCAGGTAAGTAGAGTAGATCTGATATGTTAAAAAGGGGTCTTGTTGACGATTCGTCATTACAGTAGCTTCTAGCTTTCTTGGTAGTGTCGGGTCGCCAAAGAATCAGCTTGCGTGTTGTAGAGAGCGCCAGGGGATAAGGTAATCCAGAATCTTCTCGCCACCTTTCTGCAACCACCAATGTTGCAGTTGATGCATATGCCCGATAAAATATGCAGTCGCGGATACCCGTGGCCCAAGGAACTCTATCAGTCCTTCAAGATTTCTTTACCTTCGTTTCTCTTCCTTGTAATATATGAGATTCTCTGCAAAGACTTATTTATGCAATTTCTCCGTTCTAGGTTCAGATGTTGATGATGATCTTGGTATGTCACGGTCAGTACCTGGTTACAGAATGTATCCACTTCAAAGTCGACGAAATGGCGAGACGAAATTGGCTTAACAGGTGCTCTCGCCATTCGGCCCCCCGTCAACTAGCAATTTTTCAGATTCACGGGGTTGAAGTAATGAATCCATGCTTGGTTAATGATGGTAAAAGTAAAAAAGGGGCGTTCTTACGATACTGGAATCCACTGTCTTCACAGGTAAAGTAAGGTACCTCCTCGCTAAACTATCTTGAGAATTTGTATCCTCACCGAAGAAGGCATATCCCTACTCTACCATTCCCGTCCTCGATAAGTATGTCTCTTATTCCAAATACATATATTCCTCTTGTAAGAAAACTCACTCTATGTTAAAAAGGAAAGTTTCAGTGCGCGTTGAGAATCGAATTTGACCTGAAAGAACAAAAAATCAAACTCTGGAAACATGCGCAAGCGGCTCAAGCTTAGAGCGGGTGCCTATGTTCCTACTCTGCCATTCCCGTTCTTGATTAAGATTAACTTCTTATTGCATCTATTGATCTCACTTTTGCAGGAGATCCCACCAGATACACATTCAACACCCACCTATCTGTATCTCTACATCTACCATTCCCACAAGATCCACGCATGGCCACAAAAACTTCTCAAACCCTAACCAATACAACATCTACGTCTCGAGCACAAGTCTCAATATGGTCCGTCAATACCTTGGCGTTGCTGATCCGTGAATTCATATTGCCCTCCTTATCAGGAAATGTCATCAAGATATCCTCCCTTTCCATCAAAGTTGTCAAACCGGCTCTCATCCCTGGTACGTCTCTCGCATAGAGCGTCTGCTCTCTCCACATCCTTTCCATCTCCTGTTGGCTAATATCGGAGTGCTCCTTCCCATGCTGAAACTTCCCTTTTACTTGAGGAATAATAGTGTATGACGGCCCATTCCAGATCTGATTGAAAACCTTTGTTAGATCGGCCCAAGAATTAGAATACCTGGCGCGCAAAATTAGAATGTAAGTGACTTGTTGTCCGTCGGTGTTTTCTCCTGGGATAAGTGGGATGACACTGCGGGATGGAACTCTGATTAAGTCCAGTTTTGCGTGATGAGCCACCCACATGACGTCGCCACTGTGAGGATCCACATGCCATCCGCCAGGTAATTCAGGGGACGTAGACATGACATTTCCTGCATCAGAAACTGGTCCACCACCTTGGCTTGTGCTCGAGTGGCGAGGTATATTCGTTTCTAAATGACGGACGATTTCGGGTACTAGGTTTTCGAAAGGTATGCTGGAAGGTATGCCCAATTGTCTAGCCACGTCGCGAGTGACCTCGGGAGATAATTTGTTGACATCTTCGAGAACCATTGTTGAGTAGAGAAGCTATTTATGAGCCACTTGTAAGCGGCAAGGAAGTCTGTTGCTAAAAATGATATTTGAGGACCTCTCTGAGCTTTATATGTTAATCGATTCTTCACCTCGCAATTTCCAGCACGTGCTAAAGCAATCAAAGAAGCAGCTTTCCGAAAAACGAAAACAGAGGCATGTCTTCCATCAGACCTTCAAGCAACAGCATGTGCTCAAGCAATGAAGAGAAGCTGCTTGCTGAACAACAAGAAAATCTGCATGTCGTCATTCAGAGAAGCAGTCTGCATAACCGCTTGCTACCTTCAGCTGTTATTTTCCCTACCAGGTTATACAAACAAAATAAAAAAAACAGTGTCCAATCTCAGCAAAAGCCTTACTTGCATATCTCTCACACGACATATGAAGCATTTTGTTGATGCTTTGGCGGGATCTGGCTGGATGGCATGAGTCACGATGCAGAACAAGCCACAAACAGTCCTATGGCTTACAACAGCCGCTTAAACCCCCCCGCCCCCCCGGCCGGTAGACGTAGCTACCCTTGATCTCCGTCTACATTCATATCCTATTCTTCAGCTTACTGGCAGCGAGGAATCAATCATACCAGCAGATGGCAAAATCGGCATAGACTGAATCGATGCCAAACTGGACGTTGTGGACATTAAGTTACTAGTCAGATCAATATCTATGAGGATAGAAACAAGGACGATGGGCCTACAGCTCGGGCCGTAGATACCTCGACAATGACTTCAGCTTGAGATCTTCCCCGGAAATAGAATTGAAAGAGATGGCTCGTAACATAATCGGAAAAGCCTCGAAAGTGGAAGAAAGTGGGGGGGTGCAGCTCGCACTCGCAAAGGAGAAAACGACCGATGAAAAATTCAGAGACTGACAAAGTCCCCCTTTCGTCCACCATCACCTAGCCTCAACATCGCTACCTATAGCATCCAAGCGGCCCACCTACCCTTATCCCTTTCTCAACGGACAGCCTGACCCTTTTTGCTTTCTCTTATCAACAGAGCATAATACCACCTACCACCCACCACCTACCACCTACCACCTACCATCTACAACCTACAACCTCCCTCCTATCCACCACATCCACCACATCCACACCATCCCCATCATCCCCATCATCTCAAATCTCAAACACATCCACCACATCCCCACCATCCCCACCATCCCCACCATTCACCACATCCACACCATCCCCATCCCCATCCCCATCCCCATCCCCATTCATCTCAAATCTCAAACACACACACACACACACACACACACACACACACACATATACATATCTATCTAATCACAAACTCCCCCAATCTTATTTCCCTTCGTTTTTGGAAAAATCTAAAGTGATTGATTTACTAGGGCTGTGTGTGAGAGAGCGCGCGCGAGAGAGAGAGACCGAAGAGACCGAAGAGAGGGAAGACATAAAATGGGTTTGGTGGAACGGAAGTGGAAGTGGATGGATGGATGGAGGGAGGGATTTATGGATATATGAACGGATCAAATCTAGCGGTAAATCGATGATATAAAAAAAGATTTACTAGAGAGGAAAAACCCGGCAGCCCCACCGATTACATATCATTAAAACGCGCAGCGACAATTATGTAGAACGGAAAAAGATTATTCATTGTCCCCCCTTTTCCCGGTCGATATAACTCTCTTCCCTCATTTGCTCTTTTCTAGCTAGCGTTTACATTCTCTCTCTCTCTAAGATATAAAGATATCTAAAGAAGTGCCGCTGAAGAATCGGACGACGCGTCTACAATCCCTCTCTCCACTGACCCTCTACTCTTCTGCTTATCAAAAATGTAGTATACCAAAAAACATCAGCTCCCTCTCCCCTTTAAAAAAAAAACCTCACAAACTATAAAACCTTCCCCCCTTCTCGCCCCTCAACCCCCGATTCTCCCTCCACACAACGCCCGCATACGCCAGCGCCGCCACGAGCCCCGCCGCCGTAACGCCCATGCAAATCGAATACCCCTTGTGATACCGCGGCGCATCGGCGGCCAGGAAACTAAACGTCGCCACCACGCCGCCCGCGTTGCCGAACCCAATCATCCACGCCGTGCCGACGCTGCGCTCGACGTGCCCGCGCAGGTTCATCACGTACCAGCAGACGATGACGGGCCCGGCGGCGAAGGCGCCCATGGCGACGAGGTGGATGGCAAAGTACTGGGTTTTGAAGCTGTGGTGGACGGAGAGGAGGATGGCGAGGCCGGTGATGACGAGGAGTTGGCCGAGGAGGATGTAGGGGAGGCGCAGGCGGGAGAGGTCGGAGAAGTAGGCGAGGAGGAGGCAGAGGGCGAGGGCGGCGGCGACGGGGGGGACGGTGTGGAGTTGGGTTTGGACGGTGGTGTAGCCGAGGGTTTTGATGATGGTGGGGGCGAAGTAGGCGAAGGAGTAGATGGGGATGACGATGGCTGATAGGGGAGGTGGGGGGGTTGGTGTGGGTTTGAGGGGTATGGACGGGGGAGGGCTTACCAAAGTAGATGATGCCTGCGAGTAGATGCTTTATGTTGGCGAAGAATAATAATACTTTCTTAAAGGTGATTTCTTCCCCGTCAGCCTTGCCGGCTGCGGCCCGGGCCATCACAAAGGCCCGCTCGTCCTCGGTCAACCATTTCGCGTTTTCGGGAAAATCGGAGACGAGAAAGTACGACGCGATGCCGATGAGTATGGTGGCCATCCCCTCGAGGATAAAGACCCAGCGCCAAGCGCTCAAGCCGCGGACCATTTTCATGTTGGCGATTGCGCTGGCGAGAAGGCCGCCAAAGGCGCTGGCCACGAGGACGGAACACCAGTAGATGGTGAAGCGCTTCTGGGATTCCTCACGTTTGTACCAGAATGAGATTAGGTAGAAGCCTGTCGCGGGTGTCAGTGAATTACCGGTTGTTGGAGCTGGGGTTTGCGTACTTCCGGGGAATATTCCGGCTTCGGCGAGACCGAGGAAGAATCGGGTTGCGAGGAGTCCGCGGTAGTTTTTGACTGTTGCTTGTAAGCTGTTGTAGGGTTTTTGGGGGGAAGAACGCATACCGAACCCTTGAGCCAGCATGATTACCCCAAAAGCGAGTATACATCCTGACACTGCAAGCTGTTAGAAGTCCGTAGGAAGGACATGGAGCCCCGTTCGAAACGTACACCACACATGAGGCTTCAACTTCTTGAGGAAAATATTCGACGGAATCTCAAAGATAATATATGGAACGAAAAAGATAGTCAAGGCGACATTCGTCTGGTTGCCCTTTAGGTGTAGGTCTTTTGGGAGACCCATGATGAGAGCATTGGAAATATTGACCCTTGTACTCCGGTCAGCTTGGTGATATTCCAGTCGATTGTTCGAATTCGCTCCTTACCGATCGAGAAAGGCGGCCAGATAGATGACGAACAAGACCGGCAGCAGCCGCAAGTCGATTTTCCTCACCAAAGCCTTTTCATTGATGGTAGAGGGCGCTTGAACCGCTGCAGCCTCGCTGGCAGTTGACTCGTATGAGTCCGACAAGTCGTGGTCCGTACTGTGCGCATAAGCACCAGTGGTACCTTTGGTCATGAAGCAAGGAAATTAGCATCGGAGCATACTGGATCGCACTCGGGGGTCAACTCACCGTTTTTGTCCATGTCCGCCACGTGGAATATCCAAAATGATGTTTCTCAAAAAGCGACGGTGACTACAGTGTAATTGCAACGTGATCGGAGAAGAGGCGAGTTAAGGAACGTGGGGAAGAGTGGCTCGGGAGACAGTAGAAAAGCAAAAAGATATAGCGAAGAAGTGCAACGCGGCGAGGCATAACCGAGTATGCATGCCAGGCGGCTAAGGATGAGTGGAACGGCCCCATTGTTACAGACATGTGAGTATAGTTTATTGAGTGATGTTGATACGAATACATGTCTGCGTGTATCCAAGTATGTGAGAGAATAACAAGGCAAGCACGCCGCCTCCTCCCTGTTCCCTCTCCTCCGTGGTCACCACCCAGAGTTCCATCGAGGCAGCCATGTACGTCGTACCTCCAGGTGGTGTTCCGGGCGTGCCAACAATACAGACGGCCATTATGCGGAGGTGGTGGTGCAAGCTGCAGGTCGGTTAAGGACTTTATAACGATTATGCGCAGTCTGTTGGTTTCGAGATTGGCGTATGGAGAAGTGAAGTCGCTACGGAATACTGTAAAACAAGAGCGCCTCTGGCCCCCCCCTGGATTGCGGCAGAAGGTAGGTACCTTAAGGTACCGTACGGATGTAACAACCACGATGGCGCGATCAAACACGTGCATACGGCAAGCTAGGTAAATACAGTACATAGTATCCAAGAGGTGATAACCAACGAATAGGTTAGTTCCTGTACCTTGAGATTTATTCTCTCCTGTCGCCAAAGATTCCTCCCCTGTCATGCTCCAGACCTGGCGACTTCCCGAGCGTACCACAGTACCTGTGTAAGTTAGGCAGGGAACAATAATCGGGATCCAACGTTCTCCACATGTAGCATGGTCGTGATTGGCCTCAAGAACCCGGCGGTGTTGGCCTTACGGACGTATTGCGTGCTGCAACCAACTAATTGTTGTCGCTACTCGCTACACCCAGTCCGAGTAACAGCTAAGTGTATTCCTACCCTAGCTCCGGAAATACTGTAATTGAAGGCAATCTCGGTTAGAATAGAGAGAATCGGACTGTTTCTCCACAAGCGTGACACGCGACACGTGATATAACGTTATATACCTTACCTACCCAGTACGTACTTACTCTACGGTCTGTGCCATCCTGATCTTGACCCTTTTTCTCATCACGACATCAAAGCCTCACTACGACTTCAGAACTGATTTACTTTCCACAGCGCCGTCATGAGGCCGTTTCAACTGGCTTGTGCTGATCAATGGGCGTGTTGTAATCTGACGGTGACTGAAGGACAAGTGCCGGCAGGACGGGAGGTTAGGATGGCTGCGTCAAAAGGGACCCGACATCCTTATTGGTTGCGCATACTTCTCTCGGACATCGCTACTCGTCGGGAACGCAGCTGAGAGCGTAACCTGGGGCCCCCGGAGCATTCCTCTACCTATGATAATAATTGCCAATACATCTAAACTACGGAGTTGACAAAACATCACCAAAAGCCCCTCCCCCCTGCAGCCTCCAATTTCTGAAAAATCCACAAACCTTGAATTTCTCTTTCCTCTTGGTGCTTTTTTGTTCAAGTTGTAGATGGCGTTGGCCCGTTTCTTAGTCGTTTCTTCCGAGGACGGGCCAATTTCACTAGTCGGTGGGATTATCGTTGGAATTGTAATTGGCACTATTCCGTAGTAATAGTAGCATCCTTCTGCGGGCGCAACGTTTAATATCTCTCCTGTTCCATTCACTCGTGTGGTCCATGCCGATTGAGAGCTGCCATCCATCTTTCCACCGCTCCGTCAGCATTCATGCAGTGCTTATTCGTCGCTTTGAACAAGCTCAACACCCACTGAATGCTCCTGCTACATGCATGTCGCCGGGAACATACTGCCTTGACCGTCTTTCTTGCCATACGCTTCCGCTGGCTGCCGACACGCCTGGAGTACCACATTCCGCAACGTCATCGCCGCGGGACGTGGATTTCCGTCGATGCATCCAGCTGCTTGAATCCTTAGCGCCATATCACAAAAGGTCTTCGTCGGTGGCAAAGCACCTTTGGTGATCCTCAGTCGCCGCCATGGCATCTCCACCTCAACCTTCGCCTGCTCTGCCTCCGCCGCCGGGGCAGACATCGAACTTCATCAATCCAGAGTCGCTGTGGAAGTGGGACGTCTTGGCCGTGACCGTCTGTCTTTTTGTCACGACTACCGTGTTTGCCCTCCGGACCTATGTTCGGCTCGGTATCAAACGCGAATGGATTTTCGAAGACTGCAAGTCCTCGAGTTGTTCTTGCCCATGCCATTCCACTGACCTGAAACAGATATGTGCTGTATCTCCTATGTGAGCATAGCTGCCTTGCTTTGCCATCGGGGCGTCATGTAGGGTCATTATCTAATATAGCAAAAGGCCATGTTCATCACGTATTGTGCGTTGATGACGACGGTCATGGATAGACATGGCGGGGTGCACGAGTGGGATCTGACATTGCCACAAGTCCACGAGGCCATCTATGTGAGCGTTCGATTTTTGATCCAGTTAAGCCTCTGCTAATCCAGCTACAAAGTGGTTCAATGCCACTTCGGTGTTTTATGGTCCAACCATTCTGTTCACAAAACTATCGATCCTCTTCCTCTACCGCCGAATATTCTCACCGCGGCGCTGGAGTCCTTTCAACATCGCCCTCCGATTGTTCGAGGTCGTTCTCATCTTGTTTTACCTTGCTCTGACCATTGTCAAAATCTGGGAGTGTAGCCCAAGGGCTCGCATATGGGACAAGTCCATCAAAGGCAAATGCATCGATATTCCAAGCCTTCTCAACACCAGTGGTCTTTTCAATACCATCAGCGACATGCTCATCCTGTTGGTCCCGATCAAATCCGTATGGAACTTGAATATGAAACCCACCAAAAAGCTCGGGGTCATCGCAGTCTTTAGTGTAGGCTCAATGTACGTCCCCGAGCTGGAGAGCGAGTCCCTGCTTCCTCGGACGCCATAACTTAAAACAAATATCAATCTCAGCTGACGTCCAACCAGTGCCCCAATCTTCAGCATCATCGGCTTCGTCGTGCGCATCCGAGTCAGCGCAAACCCAGACGCAACCTACAACCAACCCAGCATCCTCCTCTGGGCGTAAGTCCGCCCAACCCCCCTTCCGCCCATCCGCACCACTAACACCCCCCACAGCACCGCCGAAGTCGCCACCGGCATCATCTGCGTCTGCCTCCCCACCCTCGCCGCCCTCACCCACCGCCGCCCCCGCGGCCCCACCACCAGCATCGTCAACGGCCAGTCCAACTCCCGCACCGGCCGCAGCGCCGGCGCGCAATCCTACTACAACCGCCGCAAGCAACCCCACGACTCGGACGATCAGACCCTCTTCCACAACGGCGACTACCTCGAGCTGCGCGAGGGGGCCAACAATGGCGCGTCGCTGGGGTCCAAGGTGCCGCAGACGGCCGTCGTCACGGGGATCATAGGCGGGGCGAGGGCGTCGTCGACGGAGCTCGCAAGGGACGACCGGGGGGAAGGCGGGGAGTATGGCGAGGAGATGGAGCAGGGGGTTGGGAATATCGTCAAGACGGTGCGGATCGAGCAGTCGTACGTGTAGGCGAAACGTCTCCCGAGCCCGGGAATAGAAACGAAGGGGGGGCTTTGGACGATCGATCGATCGATTACCCCCCCTTGTCACGCCAGTAACGTGTTTTGTACATACATAGGTATAGGAAGCCCCATCTTTCAGACCCGGCATCCCCCCCCCGCCCCAAAAATAAAATTCGGAACCTCGGCAAAACTCAATCATATTCACATCGAATCTTTGTTTTTCAACCTTGCATACAAGTAAACCCCCCCCACCCAACCTAAAATCACCATTCGGCATTCCTGAAGAATTATCACGTTTCTTCTCGTTCGATTAACAACGTATCTTTTTTGGGGGGGGGGGGGGATATAAGGGTTTCCCAAAGATATGTACTGTAGATGGGAGAAAATCAGAAACGAATTTCTTGGATTCTTTTCTTTTGGGAGCGGGTATGTATATCTATCTATCCATCCATCCATCCCAAAATCTTACACACTCCCCAACTATCTTATCTAACGACCCCCCCTCAAAATCCATCTTATCTAA
>JAABUZ0100000407.1_pt1 | contig 108338 bp, 118 predicted proteins | sample 5562091 | NCBI WGS metagenome assembly JAABUZ01 (sample SAMN12813069, study PRJNA571459) | rock metagenome | isolation source: Antarctica rocks | place: Antarctica: Victoria Land, Linnaeus Terrace sud | collected 2015-12-21
ATAACGTGGAGATGCAGGTCAAGCTGATCGCGCCGATTGCCATCGAGCCGGGTCTGCGCTTCGCCATCCGTGAGGGCGGCCGCACCGTTGGCTCCGGTGCTGTCACCAGCATCAAGGAGTAGGGATGGGACGCACCCTGGCCAAGCAACGCATTCGAATACGCCTCATGGCGTACGACCATAAAATTCTCGATCAATCCGCGAATCAGATTGTGGACACCGCGCAGCGGACCGGAGCAAATGTCTCCGGCCCTGTTCCGCTGCCCACCGAGATCAATCGATACACGGTGATTCGAGGGCCATTCATCGACAAGGATTCCCGCGAGCAGTTCGAAATCCGAACTCATAAGCGGCTGATCGATGTGCTCGAGCCCACGCCCAAAACGGTAGATGCGTTAATGCGCCTCAATCTACCCGCCGGCGTGAATATCGAGATAAAGCTGTAGGACGGAGTAAGGCCATGATTGACACTCTGCTGGGACGAAAGATCGGCATGACCCAGGTCTTCAGCGAGACAGGCGAAGCGATCCCGGTCACGGTGCTCGAGATCGGTCCGAACTTCGTGACGCAGATCAAGACCCTGGACCGCGATGGGTATTCAGCCGTCCAGATTGGACACGGCGAGACCAAAAAGCTGAACAAACCCGAGAAGGGGCATGTAAAGAGCATCCCAGTTCCGGGCCTGCGTCATCTGCACGAGGTGACCGGGGATGGGACTGACATGAAAGTCGGCGATCGCGTCGGGGTGGATATATTTGTGCCGGGTGAGAAAGTGGATGTCACCGTGGGCGCCGTGGCCGGAACCATGGGCACCAAAGGGAAGGGATTCGCCGGCGTGGTGAAACGGCATGGCTTTGCCGGTGGACCGAAGACGCACGGCCAGTCCGACCGACATCGAGCACCGGGGTCAATTGGAGCCGGCTCGACACCGGGGCACGTGTTAAAAGGAATGCGCATGCCCGGCCAGATGGGCAACAAGCGCCGCACCGTGTTAAACCTCACGGTCGTCGAGGTACTCCCAGAACGAAATCTCCTTCTGGTTCGCGGTGGCGTTCCAGGCGCAAAGAACGGGATCATTGTTCTCCGCAGGGCCATCAAAGCCAGAAAAAGGAAAACCTAATCATGCCCGATATTGCAGTGAGAAGTTTCAGCGGCGAACAGTTGGACACGATCACCTTGAGTGATCACGTGTTTGGCGCCCCGTTGAACGGTCCTCTGATTCATCAGGCAGCAACGCGGCTGTTGGCTGATCGTCGTCTTGGCACCCAGAAGGCCAAGACACGCGGTGAGGTTCACGGCACAACTGCCAAGCCGTACCGGCAGAAGGGCACCGGCCGAGCTCGACAGGGAAGCCGAAAGTCGCCGTTATGGAAAGGCGGCGGAGTTGTTTTCGCTCCCAGTCCGCGCAGCTACGTCACCAGGATGCCAAGGAAGATGCGGCGTCAAGCAACGCGATCAGCGTTGTCCTCTCGAATCGCAGACAACGGTATTGTGGTGGTGTCGTCGCTTCAGCCGGAGCAGCCGCGAACCAAATCTATGATCGCGGCGCTGGGAAATGTCAGCGTTACCGGCAAAGTGTTACTGATCGACGAGCGCCTACAGGAAGATACCACAAGATCGGCCCGGAATATCCCCGGTGTCACATTCAAACCGGCTGCCGTGGTAAACATCGTCGATGTTCTTGATAACGACGTGCTGCTCTTTTCCGTCGATGGCATCAGGCAGTTGGAAAGGATACTGACCGATGGAGACGTATGAAGTTTTGCTGCGGCCGGTGGTCAGCGAGAAGAGCACTGAACTGGCGTCCGAAAACAAATACACGTTCGCCGTCCACCCCAAGTCCAACAAGATCCAGATCCGTCTCGCGGTTGAAGACCGCTATAGAGTTCGGGTGGATAACGTCCGGACGGTTACGATGCCCGCCAAAGAAAAGGGCTCGGGATTCGTCGGCACAAACAAGCGACGTCGCGGCTTACGCAGCGCCTGGAAGAAAGCCATCGTAACGCTGGTGCAGGGCGAACGAATAGAGGACTTCTTTGGCGCCGTTTAACAGTCTTTTCCGATCCCTGAAATATTACCGCCGATACACCACCGGAGCGTTCCCATGCCTGTAAGAAAATATAAACCGACATCCCCCGGCAGGCGGGACATGTCTGTGTCAAGCTTCGACGAAATCACCACCGGCAAGCCGCAGAAGTCGCTTATGCGTCCCCTCAAGAAGCGAGCTGGCCGCAACAACCAGGGCCGCATCACCACACGCCACCAGGGTGGGGGGCACAAGCGCCAATATCGTCTGATCGATTTCAAACGGAACAAATTAGGCGTGCCGGCGAAGGTGGCAACCATCGAATACGATCCAAATCGTTCTGCCCGAATCGCCCTATTGCAGTACGCGGACGGAGAGAAGCGATACATGCTTGCTCCCAACGGCTTAAAGGTTGGCGATCCGATCATGGCAGGCCCGGAAGCAGATATACGGGTCGGGAACGCCCTCCCCATTGCCAATATTCCGGTGGGCAGCGTTATCCACAACGTTGAGTTGCAGGCGGGGCGAGGCGGCGTGCTGGTTCGCTCGGCCGGAGTGCAAGCCCAGTTGGTGGCGAAGGAAGGTGATTACGGTTCTATTCGCATGCCCTCGGGCGAAATGAGAATGGTGCACGTTAAGTGTATGGCCACGCTGGGTCAAGTCGGCAATGTCGAGCACTCGCTCATCACTATCGGCAAGGCGGGCCGCGCACGCCACATGGGACGGCGACCCTCGGTACGAGGATCGGTTATGAATCCGGCGGATCACCCGCACGGCGGAGGCGAAGGTCGTGCGCCAATCGGCGGCCAGCCGCAGACCCCCTGGGGAAAACCAACGCTGGGTTATAGGACTCGGCGCTCCAAACCCTCCGACAAATTTATCGTCCGACGGCGTAAGTCCGGTCGCTAGGAGAAGAGAGTCATGTCAAGGTCTGTAAAGAAGGGCCCGTACATAGAGGCGTCGCTTGCCAAGAAGATTTCGGCCGCGACCCGCACACCAGAAAAACGGATCATTAGGACCTGGTCCCGCGCTTCGACGATCATTCCAGACATGGTCGGTCTAACTATCGCTGTCCATGACGGCCGCCGTCACGTGCCCATTTTCATCAGTGAAAACATGGTTGGCCATAAGCTCGGAGAGTTTGCGCCAACGCGGCACTTCCGCGGTCACATTCGCGGCGAACGCTCCGGTTCGGTTCGATAGGAACGCACAATGGAAGTTCGAGCCGTCGCCAAAAACATACGGCGTTCGCCGCAGAAGGTCCGTCTGGTTGCCGACAACGTTCGGGGTCGCTCGGTGCGCGAGGCGCTTGCCATCCTGAGTTTGTCCTCCCAGGGAGCGGCGCGTGACGTGTACAAGGTCGTCAAATCGGCGGCTGCTAACGCCGAAAGCAATTTTGAACTTGACATGAATGAACTATACGTGCATCGGATCTTCGTCGATGAGGGCGCTACTTTGAAGCGGTACAAGGCACGGTCGCATGGCCGAGCGGCGCCGCGATTGAAGCGAGCGTCTCACATTACAGCGATAGTGTCAGAGAGAGGAGCCCAATAAGTGGGGCAAAAAGTCAACCCGAACGGTTTTCGTCTTGGAGTTATCCGCCCATGGAGTGCTCGTTGGTTCGAGGACAAGAACTATAAAACGTTAGTCCACGAGGACCTGGCGGTTCGCAAGATCATCGCGACTCGGCACGCCAACGCCGGTGTGGCCAACGTTGATATCGATCGATCGGCGAATAACGTCACAGTCACGATTCAAACTGCACGACCGGGAATTCTGATTGGGAAGAGCGGCCAGAACGTCGAGCAACTTCGGCAGGTACTTGAGCAAGGCACAGGCAAAAAGGTCAAGGTCAACATTATCGAGGTGCGGCAACCGGACGTGAACGCCACCCTGGTGGCCCGAAACATTGCCGATCAGTTAGAGAAGCGCGTTTCATTCCGCCGGGCGCTCAAGCAGGCCGTGCAACGGGCAATGGATCGCGGAGCGAAGGGCATCAAGGTTACGGTGGCGGGTCGCCTGGGCGGTGCTGAGATGTCTCGCCGCGAGACCGATCGCCGTGGTCGGGTGCCGTTGCAGACGTTGCGCGCCGATGTGGAATACGGCACCGCGGAAGCGCATACGACCTACGGCGTGATCGGCGTCAAGGTGTGGATCTATAAGGGCGATGTGCTAACGGCGCCCACCGCCATGTCCATCATGGAAGACGAACCGGCGGCGGCGCACGCCTAACAAGGGGACTGAAGGAGAACAACCATGTTGATGCCTTCGCGCGTCAAACATCGCAAGACCATGCGCAGCCGAAACCGTGGCACCGCTCAACGCGGCACCGAAGTATCCTTCGGCGAGTTTGGCTTGCAGGCGCTTGAGCCGGTGTGGCTGGAGAGCCGGCAAATCGAAGCCGCCCGGCGCGTGATTACTCGCTACGTGAAACGCGGTGGAAAGGTGTGGATCCGGGTTTTTCCGGACAAGCCGATCACGAAGAAACCGGCGGAAACCCGAATGGGTAAGGGTAAGGGCGCTCCCGACCATTGGGTGGCAGTCATCAAACCGGGTCACGTCATTTTCGAGCTAGCCGGAGTACCGCAGGAGATGGCCAAAGAGGCCATGCGACTGGCCTCCTACAAACTACCGATCAAGACTCGCTTCCTGGTTCGGGAGAACGAGGCCGGGACGGACGGGAGCGAATAGATGCCGAATAAGTTAGCTCAGGAGTTGCGCGTGCTGGATACGCCGGCGCTCTTACTCCGACTCCAGGATGCAAAAGACGATCTCATTGGACTGCGGTTCGGCCTCGCCACCCGCCAGACCGAAAACACAGCTCGACTGGGCCAGGTGAAACGTGAAATCGCGCGGATTAAAACGTTGCTGGCTGAACGGGAAGCAGAGGAAGAGTAAATGGCAGAACACCTGAAGACGAAAACTGGCCGCGTCGTGAGCGACAAAATGCAACAAACCATTGTCGTCGCGGTCGAGAATCTGGTCGAACACCCGCTTTACAAAAAGCGCGTGCGGAGAACCCATAAGTTCCAGGCCCACGACGCTCAAAGTGAAGCACACATCGGGGATGTCGTTCGGATTGCCGAGACGCGACCGATCAGCAAAAACAAGACTTGGCGCCTGCTGGAAATTGTCCGCAGGGCCGACCATACCACAGCCTAGGAGGCCCTGATATGATTCAGAACTTGTCGAGGCTGCGGGTGGCAGACAACACGGGAGCCAAGGTAATTATGGTTATTCGTGTCCTGAAAGGGTCGAACGCGAAGTACGGCGGTGTCGGAGACGTTGTCGTTGCTTCGGTCAAGCAGGCGAATCCCGGTGGGGCAGTCAAGAAAGGTGATGTAGTTCGCGCCGTGGTAGTCCGTACCGCGAAAGAGTACGGCCGGCCGGACGGTTCCACGATTCGGTTCGACGACAACGCCGCGGTCATACTCATGGCCAATCAGAACAATCCTCGCGGCACGCGCATCTTTGGCCCCGTGGCTCGAGAGTTGCGGGAAAAGAACTTTATGAAGATCGTGTCGCTTGCTCCGGAGGTGCTGTGATGGCCGGCCGCAAACAGGCGAGGAAGCGGAATATGCGACCAAAGATGGGCGTCCGAAGCGGCGACGAGGTCGTTGTCCTGGCCGGTAAAGACAAGGGCAAACGAGGAACGATAAGCCGAGTTCTTCCCGCGAAGAACCGAGTGGTAGTTGACAATGTCAATATGGTGAAACGGCATCTGCGGCGCCAACCGGGAAGCCTGCAGGCGGGCATTATCGACAAGCCCGCGCCGCTTGACCGCTCGAACGTTATGCTTATCTGTCCAAACTGTCACGCGGCGACGCGCGAGTCTCGGACTATCCTGCCCGACGGCACGCACGTCCGTGTCTGTAAAAAGTGCGGTGAGATCATCGACAAGGAGCGGTAATGGCGGAGCCTCGATTAAAGAAAAGGTATCAAGAGGATGTCGTGCCGGCTCTCCGGCAGGAGATGGGATATACCAGCGTGATGGGCGTTCCCACGGTGAAAAAGATCGTTCTCAACATTGGTCTTGGCGAGTCCCTCACCAATGCTAAGGCCCTGGACGCCGCGGTGGGTGATCTATCGCTTATAGCAGGGCAGAAACCCGTAGTCACCAAAGCCAAGAAATCTATCGCTCAGTTCAAAATTCGGGAGGGAATGCCGATCGGTGCTATGGTCACGCTGCGCGCCGACCGCATGTGGGAGTTCCTCGACCGATTTATCAGCGTTGCGCTCCCGCGCATTCGAGATTTTCAGGGTTTGTCCGACAAAGGGTTCGAAGGTCACGGAAACTATAGTGTTGGACTGCGCGAACAGCTGATGTTTCCGGAAATCGACTATGACAAAATTGATCGCGTGCGCGGCTTGCAGGCGACCATTGTAACGAGCGCCGATACCGACCGGGAAGGGAAGCGTCTGCTTCAACTCCTCGGCATGCCGTTTAGGGGTTAAGGAGAGACAGCTTGGCAAAGAAATCCATGGTCGCAAAATCGAAGCGCGCACCGCGCCATCGTGTTCAGCAACACAATCGATGTGAGAAGTGCGGACGACCGCGCGCATACATCCGCAAGTTCGGACTGTGCCGAATCTGTTTCCGTGAGCTTGCGCTCAAGGGACAGTTACCGGGTGTGATCAAGGCGAGCTGGTAAACAGGAGACTGAGCAGTTGAACATTACAGATCCAATAGCAGACATGCTGACTCGTATTCGAAACGCGGCACAGTCACGGCATGCGAGCGTCGAAATCCCATTTTCGAAGATGAAGCTGGCGATAGCAAAGATCCTGGAGCAGGAGGGCTATATCGGCGGCTTCGACATCCGCGAGCAAAACAACGCAAAGTTGCTACGGTTGCAATTGAAGTACGACGTTGAACGCCGTCCAGCGGTCAACGGGCTGCGTCGAGTGAGCCGCCCGGGACTCCGAGTGTATAGCGGCATGCACGACATGCCTCGAGTACTCGGCGGAATCGGCACCGTGGTGATTTCCACCAACCGCGGAATCATGACTGGTCGCGAGGCTCGTCGGCGTCATCTGGGCGGTGAACTCATCGCGGAAATCTGGTAGGGGTCAGAAATGTCGAGAATCGGAAGGAAGCCGGTTTCCGTACCTGCGGGTGTGAAGGTCCATGCCTTGGACGGATCGGTCACGGTCACGGGTCCACGAGGAGAGATGACGCAAAGCGTTCCTCCTACGATTCATATTGATCAGGTGGACGGCGTGCTAAACGTTCGCCGGGATACAGACGAGCCGAACGTGCGGGCCTTGCACGGACTGATTCGATCGTTGGTCGCCAACATGGTGACCGGTGTGACTTCAGGCTGGAATCGCACGTTAGTCATCAATGGCGTCGGTTATCGGGCGACCAAGGATGGAAACAATCTTCGATTGGTGGTTGGTTATTCACACCCCGTCGATATCACGGCTCCCGAGGGAATAACCTTTGATGTGCCGGCTCCAACACGAGTTGTGGTGGGGGGGAACAATAAGGAACTGGTGGGTGAGATCGCCGCGAAAATCCGTTCGATTCGCCCCCCCGAGCCGTATCTTGGCAAGGGAATTCGGTACGACAACGAAGTGATTCGCCGCAAGGCCGGCAAGGCCGGCAAGGTCGGCGGCAAGTAAAGTCAGCGGCGTGCCGGTGAAGGTCGCCGCATTCAGGAGAAGGAACGTCTAATGCCACAAGCAGCTAAGCAGGTGCGACAGCGCCGCGAGCGACGACACCGCTCGATTCGCAAACGCGTGGTCGGAACCGCGCAACGTCCGCGCCTCAATGTGTTTCGTAGCTGCGCCAATATCTACGTGCAAGTCATCGACGACGCGACAGGTCATACTCTGTGCGCGGCATCGACCCGCGAGAACCCTGCCGCGGCTGCGGGATCCAAAGTGGAAAAGGCGCGGGGCGTTGGACAACTAGCGGCAGAGCGTGCCAAAGAGCAAGGAATCACGAAAGTTGTATTTGATCGCGGCGGGTATCTGTACCACGGGCGCATCAAAGCCGTGGCCGACGGCGCGCGCGCCGGCGGTCTCGAGTTCTAGAAGGAAATACAATGCCGAAAATTAGCGGGTCGGACGCAAAATTAGAAGAACGAGTGGTCCGGGTGAATCGAGTATCAAAGGTCGTTAAGGGTGGCCGGCGATTCAGTTTCAGTGCGATGGTCGTGGTTGGCGATGGCAATGGCCTGGTCGGCGCGGGCATGGGGAAAGCCGGTGAAGTTCCCGAGGCCATCCGTAAGGGAGTGGAGCAGGCGCGTAAGAGCTTGATCCGCGTGCCGATGTCCGGCACCAGCATACCCCACAAGGTGGAGGTTCATTTCGGAGCCAGTAAGGTCATGCTCAAGCCGGCTGCTCCCGGAACGGGCGTGATCGCCGGTGGCGCTGTGCGAGCGGTGGTGGAAGCCGCGGGAATCCACGATATCCTCAGCAAGAACTACGGCAGCAACAATCCAGTGAATGTGGTCAAGGCTGCGATAAAAGGGCTGGGCGAATTGCGCTCACCTGAGTCTCAGGCGGCTAGTCGTGGAAAAACACTCGAGGATCTCGGCTTACGTCGAGCTGAAAGTAATGACGGTACCGACACGACATCAGAAGGCGCGGGGACTAATGGCGCATCTGCTTGAGATCACCTATAGTAGGAGCGCAATCGGGCGTCTGCCGAACCAGCGTAGGACCATTGAAGCGCTCGGTTTGCATAAGCTCAACGATCGGGTCCGACACCAAGATAACGCGACCATCCGTGGCATGATTAATACTGTTCATCACCTGGTGACCTGGCAAGAGGTCGAGGAAGACGAGAGGACATGAGACTACACGACCTCCAACCAAGTGAGGGCTCGCATAGAGACCGGAAACGTCTGGGTCGCGGTAACGCGAGCGGCCAGGGTACGACCGGCGGCAAGGGAACGAAGGGCCAGAAGGCTCGGGCGGGCGGGCAGAAAGCCGGCTTTCGCGGCACGTCTTCTCGTAACTTCCGCCTCGCTAAACGGCGCGGTTTCAGTAACGCTCGGCACACCGTCAGATACGATGTCGTCAATCTGGCGAAGCTCGTACGCTTTGACTCCGGCGCCACCATCGACGTTGCTCAGTTGACCCGCGCGGGTTTGATCGACGGGCAGAATGGCAACGTGAAAATCCTGGGAGACGGTGAGATCGCCGTCCCTTTGAATCTGGTCAATGTAAAAGTCTCCGCTGCGGCGCGGGACAAGATCGAAGCCGCGGGCGGCTCGGTGACGCAAGATGCGCCGGCCCGAGCGATGGAAGAGCAGACCGATGCTTAGGGCCGCGCTCAACGCCTTTAGCGTTCCTGATCTCCGTCGCAAAATACTGTTCACCCTGGGCTTGCTGGTCGCATTCCGTATTGCTGCGCATGTCCCTGTACCAAATGTTAATCATGCCGCTTTAACCGCGGTACTGAACAACAATAACTTGCTGCAGATGCTGAATCTGTTCTCAGGTGGCTCTCTGCAGAACTTTTCGATCGCGGCCATGGGCGTCTATCCGTATATCACGGCCTCAATTGTGATGCAGTTGCTGGTACCAATTATCCCGCGCATGGAGGAGCTGTCGAAGGAAGGCGAGTACGGCCGCAATAAAATCAATCAGTACACGCGTATACTGACCGTCCCGCTGGCGCTGATTCAGGCGTACGGACAGATGCTTGCCTTAAATAATCTAGGATCGGGCGGGACTGCCAAGGTCTTCAGCAACTTCGGTCTCTTTAGTGGGGCTACCTTCTTCCCCACCATGACGATCCTGATCTCGCTCACTGCGGGAACCATTTTTGCCATGTGGCTCGGAGAACTGATCACTGAGAACGGAATCGGCAACGGCATATCGTTGATTATCTTTGCCGGGATTGTCGCGCGTCTCCCCAGCTTGCTCGGTCAGCAGTTGACGGCCGGCAACGCACTGTTTCTAATTATCATGGCGATTCTCTCCGTCTTGGTAATTTTCGCAATCGTCTACATCTCGGAGGGCCAGCGCCGGATCCCGGTGCAGTATGCCAAGCGCATCCGTGGCGGCCGAATGTACCAAGGGCAGTCGACACATATTCCGCTTCGAGTTAATTCCGCGGGAATGATTCCGCTGATCTTTGCTGCTTCGATCGTCATCCTTCCTGGTACTGTCTCCACATACTTCATCGGCGCGCACCAGGGGTGGCTGCACAACCTTGCCCAGTGGGTGTACAACGTGATGACGACCACGAACGGTGTGTACTGGTTCCTGTACTTTTGGCTGGTGGTGGGATTCACATACTTTTACACCGCCGTGACCTTTCAGCAACAGAACTTGCCGGAGACGTTGCAGAAAAACGGCGGCTTCATTCCCGGCCACCGTCCAGGCAAGATGACAGAACGCTATCTGCAGGCCGTGCTGACGCGCATTACACTCGCCGGTGCACTCTTCCTGGCGATAATCGCGATTCTACCGTTCTTCATCAGCCTGGCAACTGGTATCACCACCTTTACCTTCAGCAGCACAGCGGTTCTTATCGTGGTGGGCGTTGCCATCGATACCATGAAGCAGCTCGAAGCGCAGCTGATGATGCGTCAATACGAAGGCTTCATCAACAGGTAAGGGATGAAAGTAATTCTGCTCGGTCCACCGGGCGCCGGCAAGGGAACGCACGCCAAGCGGCTAGAGCCGATCCTGAAGGTGCCGCACATCGCTAGCGGCGATCTCTTTCGAGACATTCGCCGCGAGGACAGCGACTTCGCGCGCGAAGTGAGAGGCTACATGGACCGGGGCGCGTACGTCCCTGACGCGGCGACCATAAAAATGGTGCTCCAGAGGCTGGACGAACCGGACGCCGCCGGAGGTTTCTTGCTGGACGGTTTTCCCAGAACCGTGCCGCAGGCCGAGGCCTTGGACGCTGCGCTGGCCAGTGAGGGGCGCAGGATTGACTGCGCACTGGCTCTGGCGGTGCCTGACGACGTGCTGGTAGCGAGGATCGCCAACCGTGTGATCTGCCCGCAATGCCACGCTATCTACAATCTAAAGTCCAAACCTCCCAGAGTTGACGCAGTTTGCGACGTGTGTGGCCACTCGCTTGAGCGACGAACCGACGAGGAGCCGGAGGTGATTCGGATGCGCGTGCAAGCATTTGTCGATCAAACGAAACCAGTGGTTGAGCACTACCGAAAAAAGGGAATCCTGGTGGAGATCAACGGTGACCGGCCGATCCCGGTGGTTGAGGCTGATGTCGACCGCGCCTTTGGCATACGAGTACAGCCGTGAGCATCATTCTCAAGTCGTCGAGGGAACTCGAGATCATGCGGGTGGCGGGCATGATCGTGGCCAATACGCTGCAAGAGTTACGTGATGCTGTCGAACCCGGCATGACGACCAAGGAACTCGATCGACTGGCGGCTGCGTCGATTGGTCGTCAGGGGGGGGATCCGGCCTTTCCGTACGTCAACAACTTTCCGGGCAGCCTTTGTGTATCGGTGAACGATGAAGTGGTGCATGGCATCCCCGGCAAGAGGCGGCTCGTCACCGGTGACATCGTGAAACTCGACGTCGGCGCGATTTACTATGGCTTTCATGGTGATGCTGCGATCACCGTCGCCGTAGGACCGATTTCAGCGGATGCAAAACGGCTCATGGATACTACCGAAGAGGCCCTTAACCTCGGTATCCGCGCGGCTGTGACAGATGGGCATCTGCACGATGTTGGCGCGGCGATTCAGCAGTGCGTGGAGCCGCGCGGGTTTTCAGTGGTGCGCCAGTACGTGGGCCACGGAATCGGTCGCTCCCTTCATGAAGCGCCAAGCGTGCCGCACTTTGCGCAGTCAACGAGAGGTCCCCGTCTGCGCCCTGGCATGACCTTTACTATCGAACCGATGATCAATGTGGGCTCGCCCGAAACGCGCACACTCAAAGATGGTTGGACAGTCGTGACACGGGATGGTAAGTGGTCGGCCCAGTTTGAGCACACCGTTGTGATTACGGAGGCAGGGCCGGAAGTCCTGACCCTGCCGGACCGACACGGGAACCGGAGTATACCATGTCAGGTGGCAAACGTAGTACAATAACACTGCATGTTGCGAACTGCGCCTGCATCGGCCTTCGACAGGGCCGAACTGCCCACCGCACGACGGATAGGGGAGCAGAGTCAATTGGACGTGCTGTGTGAAGGTAGGAGCATATGAAGGTATCCGCATCGGTGAAGAGACGCTGCGACAAATGTCGAATTATTCGACGCCGCGGTGTGATCATGGTTATTTGTACTGACCCGCGTCATAAGCAGAAACAGGGGTAACGAGTAAATGGCACGAATCGCCGGGGTCGACATTCCACGAGAAAAACGCGTCGAGATTGCTCTTACGTATATTTACGGAATTGGGTCTACGGCAAGCAGGCAGATTTTGCAAAAGACGCAGATCAATCCCGATACGCGGGTACGGGCGTTGACCGAAGAGGAAGTGCAGCGGCTGCGTGAAGTCATTGATCGTGACCATAAGGTAGAGGGAGACCTGCGCCGCGAGGTCGCTTTGAACATCAAGCGCCTCACGGAGATTGGGTGTTACCGAGGATTGCGACACCGGCGTAACTTACCTGTGCGCGGTCAAAGGACCCGCACCAACGCCCGCACCAAACGTGGCGCGCGGAAGACGGTGGCTGGACGGCGAAAGGCAGCAGCGAAGAAGTAGGGGAGAGTCGCTCGCGGGCGGCACGACGGCATCGACCGATGGAATCCGAGGAGAAGCGCACTTATGGGTAGAACAGCACCAAAGCGGCCCCAACGCGGGAGGCGACGAGAACGAAAAGTCGTTCCTCGCGGCCAGGCTCATATTCATGCCACGTTTAACAACACACTGGTAACGATGACTGACCTTACCGGAAGTCCAATTGCCTGGGGAAGTGCCGGCGCGGCCGGATTTAAGGGTTCGCGTAAAAGTACGCCTTATGCTGCCCAGATGAGCGCGGAGGGCGCCGCACGGCGAGCCATGGAACACGGAATGCAGACAGTGGACGTCTTTGTAAAGGGACCCGGTCCTGGTCGGGAGTCAGCAATACGTGCCCTTCAGTCAACCGGACTTAATGTTTTATCGATCACCGACGTTACACCTGTGCCGCACAATGGCACCCGGCCGCGCAAGCGTCGCCGTGTCTAGCGTGGCGTGCCCGCAACAGGTGCTCTTGAGGCCGGGATGAAGGAATCTCATGGTTCGCGCCAAGTCTCTCCGTTGTACCGGTTGCATGTGTTGCACCCAGGAAGCCGCTGCGGCTGGCAGTGGTATGAAACTATCATCAACATGGAGGATTAATGGCTCGGTATACCGGCCCTGACTGCAAGCTTTGTCGCAGAGAGGGCATGAAATTGTACCTGAAGGGTGAGCGCTGCCTTACAAAGAAATGCGCGATCGAGCGGCGGCCCTACCCCGCCGGACAGGCTGGCCAAGCCCGCCGCCGCAAGCCGTCAGAATATGCCCTGCAATTGCGGGAGAAACAGAAGGTTCGGCGCATTTACGGAGTTCTGGAAGGTCCGTTCCGTCGGGTCTTCGAGGAAGCCGATCGCAAGCCAGGTATGACTGGAGAAAACTTGCTTCAGCTTCTGGAGCTTCGCTTTGATAACGTTGTGTACCGTATGGGTTTTGCCAGTTCCCGCGATCAAGCTCGACAATTGGTAACGCACGCCCACTTTCGAATTAATGGACACAAGGCAAATATCCCCTCCATGCAGCTTCGGCCCGGTGACGAAATCACCGTGGACGAAGGCAGTGCAAAGACGGAATTTTTCCAGGCCGGCGCCAGTTTTGGTAGCGCCCGTGCCCAACCCCCCGAATGGCTTCAGGTTGATGCTACCGCGATGGTGGGACGTGTCCTGGCGGCGCCGCAGCGCACCGACGTAGACGCGTTGGTGAGCGAGCAGCTTATCGTTGAGTACTATTCGCGATAGTCGCGAAGGAGAGACACTTTTTGGAAATTTCTTTACCTCGAATCGATTGCGCGACGAGATCAGACAGTTATGCGCGCTTTGAAATTGCTCCGCTTCAGCAGGGCTACGGCGTCACCCTGGGTAACGGGCTACGGCGTGTTTTGCTCTCGTCGCTGCCCGGCGCCGCAATCACCGTAGTGCACATTGACGGCATTCAGCACGAGTTCTCGGATATTCCCGGCATCAAAGAGGATGTAACCGAGCTGATCCTGAACTTGAAGAAGGTGCGGTTACGCTCTTTTTCGGATGAGCCCGTTCACCTATCGCTGGAAGCTAACGGAGAGGGTGTCGTGACGGCCGGCAACATTCGCCTTTCCGACCTGGTGGAGATCGCGAACCCGGAGCAGCATCTCTGCACGATAGACGCCGCGGACGGCACGCTTAATCTGGAAATCGTGGTTGAAAAAGGCACCGGTTACTACGACATCGCAGACCAGCGCGAGGAAACACCCATTGGCCGCATTCCGGTAGACGGCATCTTCTCGCCGGTAGAGCGGGTAAACTTTACGATTGACCACGTTCGCGTGGGGCAGATGACGAACTTCGAGCACCTCGTGATTGAGGTGTGGACAGACGGAACGATCGATCCCAACGATGCCTTGACCCAGGCTGCGAGTATCCTGACCCAGCACTTTCAGCATCTTGCCGGTTTCGGGCAGGAGATCCAAACCGTCGCTGGAAAGCAATCAGCCAATCGCGGCGCGTTGCCTCCCCAAGAAGCCGAAACTGCCATCGAAGACTTACAACTCTCGGCCCGCGCCGAGAACTCGCTCAAGCGCGCCGGCCTCAGCAAGGTTGGCCAGGTCGTCGAGTTAGTGGTAAATCGCCCGCAAGACGTACTCGATATTCGCAACTTCGGGCAGAAGTCGTACGACGAGCTGATTGATCGGCTCAAGCTGCGAAGGTTGGTTCCAGAAGACTTTGCCACCCCGGTGGCGCCAGGAGCTGAGTAAGTACCTGATTCGTCCCGACGGCTTTAGAGAGGGAGAGTTTTGAGACATAGGAAGGCTGGGCGTCGTCTCAGTATGCCCACTGATAGACGAATTTCTATGATGCGCAGTCTTGCTGCCGCCATGGTGATTCACGAGGGGATCAAGACCACGGAAGCGCGCGCCAAGGAGCTGAGGCGCTTCGTCGAACGGCTGGTGACTATCAGCAAGCGGAACGATCTGACGGCGCGGCGCCTCGCCATGCGCCGGCTGCCGGATAAGCTCCTCGTCGAAAAGCTGTTCGACGTGTATGGACCGCGCTACCAAGATCGTCCTGGCGGCTACACGCGCATCATTAAACTTGGGCCACGGCACGGCGATGCCGCGCCCATGGCTCGCATCGAGTTTGTGCAGGACGACGGTCCTCCGGGGTAGTCATACGTCGTATCTGCTGCTCCATTGAATATGTTGGTACCGCCTATGCGGGTTTCCAACGACAGCCAGAAAAGGTAACTGTGCAGGGAACCCTCGAACAAGTTCTAACTACGATCATGCAGGAAGACATTAAAGTGGCGGGATCTGGCCGGACAGACGCGGGAGCGCATGCCATTCGCCAAGTTATTGCCTTCACGACCTCTTCAGCCCTACCGGTCGAGACAATGTGCCGAGCGGCCAATGCTGTCTTGCCGCGCAATATCGCTCTTATCGACGCTATGGACGTTGGCACATCGTTTCATCCGCGCGTCGATGCGCGCAGTAGAACATACCGCTATCTCATTTGGAATCGATCGACTCGTTCGCCGTTCTGGGAAGAACGGGCAACGCACGTAAAGCGACCGCTCAATGAGTCGACGATGAACGCGGCAGCGCAGTGCCTCCTTGGCGTGCATGACTTCAGCGCATTCGTGCCACACGCGCTTGAGGGGCAGCGAGTTCGACGGATTGACGCCGTCGAATGTCGGCGCGACGGAGACCTGGTGGTGGTTGAACTACAGGGAAGCGGTTTTATGCGGCAAATGGTCCGCTCCATCACGGGGACACTCGTTCGGGTTGGTCTCGGGAAGATGAGCGGTACTGAGTTCTCTTCCGTGTTGCACAGCGGAGAGCGCAAGGCCGCGGGCGATACCATGCCGGCCTGTGGTCTGTACCTCGTTGATGTCCAGTATGACTCGGTGGCAGAAAAACACGACATAACTCACGAGGGTCTGCACACCAGCCGGCTCTGTACCAGGGAGGATTAGTGATGAAAACATACGTGCCCAAACGAGGTGATATTCAGCGCCACTGGTATGTCGTCGATGCGGAGGGCCAAAATCTTGGTCGCCTGGCGTCGGACATAGCACGGGTGCTGCGGGGCAAACACAAGGCGACCTTTACGCCGAATGATGACGTGGGCGATTTTGTTGTGGTGGTAAACGCGGCGAAGATCGTGTATACGGGCTCGAAGGCTAGTGGTAAGGTGTACTATCGCCACTCGGGATATCCCGGTGGCCTGACTGAAATGTCGCTCGATAAAATGCTGGTTCAACATCCAGAGCGAGTATTGGAAAAGGCCGTTCGTGGCATGCTCCCGCACAATCGCCTGGGAGATGACGTGTATCGCAAATTGAAAGTGTACGCCGCGGGTCAGCATCCTCATACCGCCCAGCGGCCGCGTGACCTGGGCGAAGCATTTCGAGGCCAAAAGACCGGCGCAACGTACGCCGGGGTAACGGAGGGATAGCAATATGGTCGTTCAACAGTACTCGGCAGCGGTGGGACGCCGCAAGACCTCGACAGCGCGAGCGCGCGTGATGCTCGGCACCGGAGAAATTGTAGTCAACGGTAAGCCGGTTGATCTATATTTCGGCGGCGGGACCTACACTGCCTACATTGAAGAGCCATTTCAGGCAGTGAGTCAGGCTGGTCGCTACAACGTCGATGCAAAGGTGCTCGGCGGCGGGCTCTCGGGGCAGGCGGGAGCCATTCGCCACGCGATTGCCCGTGCCCTGGTCGCTTCAGACGAGGCGCTCAAGCCACCCTTGCGCAAAGCGGGCCTACTGACACGCGACGCGAGAATGAAAGAGCGGAAGAAATACGGCCTCAAGCGCGCTCGTAAGGCTCCGCAGTACACGAAGCGCTAATCGGCTCCCGCGTCCCGCGGTAGTAGCAGTTTGGACAGGCGTAGGGCAACCGGACGAGAGTCCGGTTGCCCTCTTTTAAGGATGCTCGCGGTTCCCAACAGGAATCGCCCGTAGACCGATTCCCAGCGGCGCTCCCTCGTCGGCTTCAGGCAGGTCCAGCGGCGGCAGGTCGGACAGCGAGCCCAGCCCAAAGTATTCCAGGAAGGCAAAGCCGGTCCCGTATTGCAATGGCCTCCCGGGTGTCTCGCGTTGGCCGCGCTCCTCGATCAGATTGCGGGCAAGAAGGGTTTGTACCGCTCGGTCGCTGTTTACGCCTCGCACTGCCTCGATATCGGAGCGCGTCGCCGGTTGGCGATACGCAATGACCGCAAGCGCTTCTACTGCCGATCGCGAGAGCGGAGGAGGCTTCTCGCTACCGAGAAATCGACGAACCACATCGGCGTTCTCCGGCGTGCTCACCAACTGAGCCCGACCGCCGTCTATCTGCAGGCGGATGCCGCCGCGCAGTGTATCCTGCAACTCGTCTAGCGCCGCTTCGACCTCGGAGCGCGGGACCGACAGAATGGTGCTCACCGGGCCGATATCAACGGGACCAGAGGCAACCAAGAGGATGCTCTCGAGAATCGAGGCCAGCGGAGCCTCAACCTGCTCGGGAGGCACTATCGGCAGAGACATGCGCCCGCTCGAGGTGAATGTCATCGAACAACCCGTCCTGCTGAGCAGTTATCTGGCAGCGTCGCACCAATTCGAGCATGGCCAGAAAATGTACCACGACGTCCTGCCGCGGCGTCCCATGCATTAGTGCGCTGAACGGCATACGCGCCCCACTGCGCACGCTGCACAGAAGCCGGCTGAGGGCCACTTCCAAGCGAACGAAACCGGGCAGAGTGACCACCCGGCGACGTTCGCCGGTCCGCGACAGCATATCTCTCCAGATGCGCGGCAATACAGCGGGAGAGCGTCCTATGACCGGGAGAGCTAGAGGCGACGTTCTGTCCCGTTTCGCGAAACTCTCATCGCTCGTCCCATTGAGCAACCAGGACGTCGAACTCTGTATGGCATGCGTCAGCGAAGAATCGACGGCTGCGACCGGGCCTGCTTCTTCCTCCTCCAACGGCTCCGCCACGAGAAAGGCGGACTTCAACGCCATAAGACGAGCTGAACCGACCACGAAGTTGCCGGTCAACTGTAAATCCAAGTCGGTTTCCTGACGCAGAAAATGGAGGAACTGCGCCGTAACGTCTGCCAGAGAGACGGCATCCGCGGCCAGTTTGCGTTGGGAAACTAGTCGGAGCAATCCATCCACCGGCCCTTCAAATCCGGGCAAAGATACCTGGAACGGAGCGTCATCCTCTGCCATGATTGTGCTCATAACTGACAGGCCGGGCAGAGCAGGCTAGCCACGTGGGATACGGCCGGAAACAGAATGTTTCCCAGGATGTGAATCTGTGGATCAGCCACAAAGAGCACCAGCAAGACCAATGGTCCCCATTGCTGGACGGGCGCCAGTGCGTACATCTGCCGAGCGCTCAGAAAACCACCCAGCACTGTGAAGCCGTCGAGCGGAGGGATGGGGAGTAGATTGAGCACAAATAAGATGATGTTGATTTGCAAGGCGAGAAGGGCAAAAGTCACGATTTGCTGGGATAAGGATAGGGACCCGCCCGCGTACAGTGACAGCAACGCGCCCAATAGGGCGGCCAGGACCAGGTTTGATATCGGTCCAGCAATGGCCACCACAGCGTTTCCACGCTGAGGACCGAACCGAAGGTTGGACGGAGTCACGTGGGTGCGTCCATAAGTGAAACCAAAAGACGAAATTGAAGTGAGGAGGAGAAGCATGATCCCCACTTGATCCATGTGGACCAGCGGGTTCAGAGACAACTCTCCCATGCGTCGAGGTGTTTGATCGCCCAAACGGTCGGCGACCACTGCATGCGCCAGTTCGTGCACATCAATAGAGATCAACAAAATGATGATCATGTCGATCGCGCGCTGTATATCAATTGGTCCGAACATAGAAGTGCCCGACATCTGAGAATACAAAAATGGGCCGGCGTGCTCCCGGCCTTGACTCACTGCAGTATATCAGCGGAGAACCCGGTCCCTGAGTCCCTTTGCTACAATTACCTGGGTGGCGTAGTGCCGCGCGTTATAGAGCATCGAGGTAACAGAGTGCCGCTTTACGAATATCAGTGTTTGCCCCACGGCCACCGATTTGAAGTTCGGCAGGGCATAAACGATGATCCAGTGACTGCGTGCCAGGAGTGTGGGGCGCCTGTTCGGCGTGTGGTACAGCCGGTCGGTATAGTCTTCAAAGGAAGCGGCTTCTACGTGAATGACTCGCGCAAGTCGTCTAACCCAGCGAGCAAGCCGACCGATGGCAACAAGGCAGCGGACACGGGCAAGGCAGACACCTCTGCGGGTCAGGAGAGCACCAATTCGTCGAGCGAGAAGGCGGTCACCTCGACGGAGACCAAGAAGGATGCCAAGAGCGAGTCTAAAGCCGCAAGCTGAGGCGCCGCGCGAGGGGCTTACTTTTTCTTGTAAAACTTCTTGAGCTTGGGCTTGCGGTCTTCCTCGTAGGCGGGCTTCTCCTCGGAGCGGGCAGTCGCGGCCTCCTCGAGGTCCCCCTCGAGTGCGATAAAGTCCAGACGGACATCCTCATCGTTGAGCACGTCTGGGGTGCGCATGGCATGCCGCAAGACCTGTAGACGGCTCATGCTCAACGTGCTGTCTCTCTGCGTTTCCGCTAGACTTATCATCTTGTTGATGACGCGCATCGTCTTCAGACTAGCGTCTCGTTTCTCGAGATCAGCCTTGACACCTTGCAACTGTTCGTAGATATTCATGGATGGGCGAGTCCTCTCTGCAAAAGGCTATCATACGCGATCAGCAGCATAACCCTCAGCCATCAAGGTAGTCGGTTGGCCCGTCCGCCGGGAATTCGTCCTGCAAAAGCTCGTCGCTATATAGGCCAACTTCTCGCCCCATGAATACACGGATCAAAAAGTCGTCCCGCCCCACCTCGCTCGATAGGACCAGATCCTCATCGATGTGCTCGATCAGATCGGCGGTTTCCTGTTCGGTCAGTTCGCGATCCAATACGAGTGTGGCAAACACCTCCGATGCCCCGTAATGCAGGTCGAGGTGCCCGAGGCGCTCCTCATTCTCCATCAGCAAGTACTGCTCGGAGGAGGGGGTGCGCGATTGGCGATGATACACAGCTCGTGTCATGTTGTCACTCTCCGTTGTTTCCAGCGTATGCAGTTCTGCTCGGCGGCGCCTTGAATTGGCGATGAGTAGAGCGCTTCAGTGCTATTAAGGGTAAGGAGCGATCCAGGTAGCTCGGTACCGCAGAGGGTCGTGACGCTGCAATTGGCTATTCGTAAGCGGTGCAGATGGTGCAACTCCAGGGAAAGGGCGGCGCAGGCAAGCGTCTGAATAACGACAGAATGTGTGACAACAGCGACCCGACCGTCGCCATACTTGCCATAAATGTCCTGCAGAATACACGCTGCGCGGCGTTGCACCATGGACGCCGACTCTCCTCTTGGAAAGCAGACGCGTTCCGGGTGGTTGTACCACTCGCTGTATAGATCGCGATGCCGGTGGCGAACCTCGTCCAGATGCAGGCCCTCCCACGGTCCCTGAGCCATTTCGATCAACCGGTTGTCAACGATTAAGGGGGCATTGGTCTGCTGGGCGATTGGGCTAGCGAGATCCAGGGCACGAATGAGCGGGCTCGAAAATACCGCGTCGAGCCGATCGCCGGCAAAGAGACGGCAGATGGGCTGGATTTGCGCGCGTCCTTCATCGCTCAAAGGAGAATCGAGGCGTCCTTGATACCGCTCTCTCGCGTTCCATGTGGTCTGGGGATGGCGCAGCATCAGCACGGCTGTCATGCTGAAATTATAGGTGACGCTCGGCGACAAGTCGTTACCACCGGCCTACGTCGGCGCCAGAGCCTCGAGCGTGGTCACGATCTCCTCCATACTGCTTCCGTGGGGAAAGGCGATTACCGGCAAGGTGACGCCCTCGCGCCGATACTCGGCGAGCCGGCGGCGGGCCACGGAAGGCTCGCTTCCGGCAGTACAGCTCTCCAGTAGCCGCTCACTCACCAGGCTCTCCGCCTCTCGACGATCGCCTGTCTGCCATGCGGTACGAATAGCTGTTGCGTCCTCAGAAAATCCGGCGCTTCTAACAAAGTCAGCATAGAAGGCGCCCATGCCACCGATGTAATAGGCGAGTGTCCGGCGCAGCAGTTGATCTCCTCGATTACCCATCAATACTGGAACGTACGCGGCAATATCCAGCAGTGTTGGGTTTCTGCCGGCAGCCAGGGCCGCGCGTCGGAACTCGCCAAAAAGCGTCGCCATATTCCCTCGTACCGCGAAGATGGGGAGCCAACCGTCGGCGATTTCGCCCGTGAGCTGCACGTTCCTGCTTCCCAGGGCCGAGATGTAGATCGGTACTGTCGAGGCTGGGGGATTCAGCAGCCTGAATCCCTGTAGTCGCATCTGGTTGCCCTCGATATCGACCGGCTGGCCTGCGAGCGCCAGCCGAATGGCGGCGACATACTCGCGTGTTCGCTCCAGCGGGCGATGGAACGGCATGCCGTGCCAGTTCTCCACCACGGTCGGACCGCTTGCGCCCAATCCGAGAATAAATCGTCCGCCCGACGCATCCTGCAAGGTAGCGGCAGTCTGGGCGACTAGAGCCGCGGAACGACTGTAGACGTTGAAGACGCCGCTGGCCAGCTTGATTCGATCAGTTTCATACGCAAGTATCGCCAGAAGGGAAACAGCGTCCGCTCCCCAGGTTTCCGGCACCCAGATCGACTCATAACCCAGCGCTTCGGCCGCCCGACCAATCGTAACGATGCTCTTGAGGTTCAGTTGCCTGCTGGGGGCCAGGGCTACGCCGAGGCGAGATACTGGAACTGGTGGCGGTTCAGAGCCCACCTCAGTCTCCCCGAGGGATATGATCGTTTTGAAGGTCGCCGGTCGCGCACGTGTGGAACATTGACATAACTAATGACTTTTCGAGTTATCATCGTTCTTGATGGGGGAGGGACGCTGAAGGTTGTATTCGTGGGCCAGGAGGGATACAAATTGTGGTGTGCATCCGAACTCCTTTGCGATGGCGGCCTGGGTACGACCATCCTCGATATACAGTCGCCGCAACGTCTCGGCGTCGAGCGCCTGCTTCACGCCCTTGCCGGCGCCGACGTTGCGAAAACGAGCTTTGCGCACCATTCTTGATTCAAAAGCTACTGGGTAGACTCGGCAAGGCGTCTCTTCCGATTCCGCTGGTATGCCCATATGTCGTGGTAGAGCGGCTGATCCGGGCCGATGCGGAGGTGGTTCAGTGACACCACGTGCGCCGCACCGGCACCTCGCGTGGCAGTCATCTCGCAACTCATACTACCCATGTCCGCGAGATAAAACACGCGCTTGGTCAAGACCGCGCTCTCGGTGTTGATCTTTACCCCTTGGTCGCCCAGGACGCGAGCAAGCTGGCCCATGGGAGCAGCCGGGATTGGTAGCTGCGACTCCATACGGTCAATCAACATGACGACGGTAGCAGGGTTGTCGATCATCATCGCCATCACTCCGAGGAGCGTTTCCCATGGCTTCGGACTCGGGCCGATGCCGCTCAAGCATGGCAGAGCACTCGACTACCTGAGTATAGAACTGCCTTCCACGACCCGCTTTACCGGCATGCCGCGATCCACCGCCCAAAGAGCGCCCGCCGAACGCGGCGATGGTATCGGCCCGCGCTCCTCATCACCTGTTGGCCGCAAAAAGCTTCGTGTTTTGCGACCTCCCGCTATAACCATCGTCGCGCGCGAGTTGCACGTGAGGATAAACTGTGCGGCCGCTAAAGCGTATACATGACCAGGAGCGAGCAACTCTGCATCACCGAATCTGCAGTGAGATCAGCATCGAAGTCGACTCGAGTTCCTTTAAGGTATAATCCGTTCGGCATGACGTTGATCAATGGGGGCCCAGAAGCCATGTTTGGTGGCCCGGGTCGCGACTTTCAGAGGCCGTCATTCATTTCCGGCTGGAAAGATCGCGTGTCAGGCTGTAGTGCGGTGAAGATAGACGCGAAGCTAACTCGCTGCTTCAGCTTTAAACTCTAAGCAAGATCGAGGAGACAAAGAAATGGCGCAGGCGCATGTCCGATCTATCGCCGCCGCGATCGCGGTCCTTTCTATCACGCTTGTTGGCGCTCTTTCGCCACTGGGTGCTCACGGTGCGCCCGACCATCAGGCGGTTTCCCCAACGGTGAACCCTTCCGCCTTCGATCACACGCTGCTCGCATTACCGTCGTGGGCGTTGCCGGCTGGAGCCAAAACTGTTGACACTCAGCCATTGACGGGTGGCTATTGCGTGCCTCACACCTCAAACGGCATCACCGACGAGTTCCTGCTTGTCCATCGAGATTGGTGTGAAGGCCTGAGTGCGACGACCGGAATATTCCAGGATTTCTTTCTCGATTCGACGAACCCTGCCCCTTACGTCGGCGAGTGGGCTGCCAGCGTGTACGCTGATTCCACCCACGCGGCGGCCGTTGTACAAGGAATCAAGTCATACTTGAGTGCTGAAAACGACCTGGATGGAACGTGTTCGGCATCGCCAAACTGTGTGCTTGCTCTCTTTAACGATGTCGAAACCATAACCAACCCCGACGGCACGACCTCACCGAGCTCTACACACACCGTTCACTATGCCGTCTGGAGTCAGGGGAATATTGTTGCTGAGGTTGCTGTGTCCCATACTGCGGATCAGTCGGACACCACCGGTACCAGTTATGCGAACGGGATAATCACGAACGGCGCAATTCTCCTTAGCGAGCTACTTGCAGGCGAGCAGCCTGCTGCACCCACTGTCGCTCCAACACAGACCGCTACGTCGATGCCCACTGCCACGGCAACGCGGCCAGCTACGCCATCGCCCACTGCCACTTTAACGCAGACCGCTACGCCAACGGCCACGGCCACCCGCACCCCTGCCGCCGCGCCAACGCGCACCGCCACACCTACGGCAACAGCTACCTCACAACCGGAACCGACGACTGGTCCGATGTCATTCTCCGTGCTGTCGGTAAAGCTGGCGTACGGGAGCGCCAAGCCGAAAAACGCGCTGCACCATGCTTCGCTCACGAAGGTGCACCAGGGTCAAACCATCAAGCTTCTACTGTACGTAGAGTACCGCGGAATCGAGGGGAGGATTCCAGTCCGGGCGAGCTTCCGAGTCCTCCGTGCGGGTTCATACAGCTTTCTTCGTCAGCAGCAATGGCACTGCTGCGGCAACCGACAATGGAGGAGCTACCGCGTATTGGACGACGTTCCGCCCAAAAGAATCAGGAGCGTACACGTTCAACGCCACGATTTTCGTGGGGACGAAGCACAAGCATAAGAGCGCGGCCTTTAACGTCACTCACAGTTGAGGTGTCCCTGTGGTTCGAATCCCACATGACAAAACGAATTAGCTAATGGAGCTGCGCAAGGAGCTTGGCTGGTTACGATCAGGCTCCTTGGGGCGAGTTCACTGCCGTGTCAGCATCGCTATGTCGGAAATCCCGCAGCCAATCATCGCGAAAAGTCTGCCGATTTCAAGTGCAAATAATGTACATTATGGAAACGTAACCGTGGTGGGGATGTAGAGGACACCGACGTACAGCTGAGAGTGTAGATCGGCGGTGTAGTGTACCGGTCCATGTCTTGTTTAAGCTCTTTACGCGAGGTCGCAGGGCGTTGGCCGGACCACCCGAACCCAGCCGATCTCTTTCCAATCTCTCGGACGAAGGAAGTCGTCTGCAGAATGCAGAACGTCAGTGTCGACGTCGACTGACTCGAGCCCGTCGCCGACTCATTCCATAAGAAGGACAAAGTCGACTCTGACCAGATGCCTCTTCGCTGGGTTGCGCACGATTCTCGTGCCGCCATCACAGGCTATTCATGCTTCTGTCGCGCACGGTTCACGCGGATTCCTACCTTGTCAGTTATGTCTAATCGAGATGTCAATAAAATTCTGATTCGACATTGCCTGTGGCATCTCGGACTAGAACGACCCGCCCGTCACCCAGCGCACCACATCTTGATAGGAAATAACTAGGATCAGCACCAACAGGACCGCCATCCCTACCATATGGATGACGCCTTCCAGTTCGGGGTCCAGGTTCCGGCGGCGAAACCAAGAAACTAGCACAAACGCGATACGACCGCCGTCGAGAGCTGGAATCGGTAGCAGGTTCAGCACTCCGAGACTCGCGCTCAGTATGGCCATCCACTCGAAGATGGTGCCGAAGCCGGTCTTCGGCTCGTTTTGGACCACTTGGGTCGTGCCGTAGGCAATGCCGATGGGTCCACTGACATCTCTGCCCCCGTGCTGCGAAATGCTCTGGATCAAGGTAGGGATGCTGGTCACGGCCATACTGACTTGCTGAAGCGAAAGCTTCAAGGCGTCCCCGGGACTGTAGGCTAACGTGACTGTTTTATACAGTGCCACACCCACCGCTCCCTGGTTCCGCGGATGGTGTACCCGCGGTACAAGGACGACCCGCATTACGTGTCGTCCACGCCGCACTGAAAACTGTACCTGTTTACCAACCTTTCCCATAATCGCCGTACGAAGATCGTCGCTGTATTTGACCCGCTTGCCGTCCACTGCCACAATGGTATCTCCCGTCCGCAGACCCGCGTGAGCGGCTGGGCTGCCCGGCGAAACACCTGTAACGGTGGTCAAACCCTGCGGGTATCCGCCTAAAAAGGCAAAGAAGAAAATGACAACCGCTAGGGTTAGATTCATAGTCGGACCGGCAATCAAGATTATGAATCGCTGCCATGGCGCTTTCGCACCGAAGCTATCCGGCTCCGCCTCGCCGCCGTTTTCACCCAGCATCTTCACGAAGCCGCCAATCGGAATGGCGTTGAGTGAATAGACGGTCTCGCCGCGCTTCCACCCTTTCAGCCGGGGCGGGAACCCAAGGCCAAACTCTTCGACCCGCACCCCCATCAGTTTCGCGCAGGCAAAGTGGCCCAGCTCGTGGACCATAATCAGCGTTGCCAGGATCAAGAAAAATGCCAGGATGCCGAGGACAACGGTCAAAGAAGGCTCACCTTGAGGGGGAAACAAGCCGAGACGCGGTAGCTCGCGCCCATCTATCTGCTTCGAGTATATCGTCAAGGCTCGGAGAGGAACAATGTGCATGTCGGGTCAGCGTTGTCTCGACCAGTGATGGTATCTGCGAGAACGGGAGTTTTCCGGCCAGGAACGCTTCGACCGCCATCTCGTCCGCCCCGGCTAGAACTGCGGGATAGGTCCCTCCAGCCTTCCCCGCCTCAACCGCTATCCCAAGTGCAGGATATCTGGCCGGGTCGACCGCGTCGAACGACAGGGTGCCGATCGATGCCAGATGGAGCCGTTCCAGGCTGTTCTCCCATCGATCCGGGTGGCTGAGCGCGTACTGGATCGGCAATCGCATATCGGGCACTCCGAGCTGCGCTTTGGTTGAGCCGTCGGAAAAGGTGACGAGAGAGTGGACGATGCTTTGCGGATGGAGGATCACGTCGATTTTCTCCAATGAGAGGTCGAACAGCCAACGCGCCTCAATCGCCTCCAACCCTTTGTTCATCAGATTGGCCGAATCCACGGTGATTTTGCGGCCCATCGACCAGGTCGGGTGCTGCAGCGCTTGCTCGGGCGTCACACGCTTTAACTCGTCCACAGACAGATGACGGAAGGCGCCCCCGGAGGCTGTTAGGGTGAGCCGTTCCACCGCGCGCCGCGGTTCACCCTGCAAACACTGCCAGATGGCGCTGTGCTCGCTGTCAATGGGCACTAACTCCCCGGTGCCCTCTCGAAGGCGTTGCTGGATCAGCGATCCGGCCATGACGAGGACTTCCTTGTTGGCCAAGGCCACCAACTTGCCGGCGTCAAGGGCGGCCAGTGTGGGTAGTAGCCCGGCTTTACCCGCGGTGCCAATGACGATCAAGTCGGCCTCCGACATCGTGGCTAGCGCCTCGAGTCCTTGGGGAAGATCAACAATCTCAGTGGCCCCGAACCCGTCGCCTAGGTCAGCATCCACCTGTGCTGCCACGACTCGCGGGCGGAACTCGCGGGCCTGTTCGGCCAGCAGCGTGACATTGCGGTGCGCGGCTAACCCGACCACACGTACACGCTCGTCCAGGGCTCGAACCACGTCGAGTGTCTGCCTCCCGATCGAGCCAGTGCTGCCCAGCACGACCAGGTTACGGACCATAGCCCAGGATCACGGCTGCATAGAAACCGAGGGCTCCGGTAAACAGGAGGCTGTCGATGCGGTCCAGCAATCCGCCGTGTCCCGGGATGATGGTCCCCGAGTCCTTCACGCCACTACTCCGCTTCATCATCGATTCCATCAGGTCGCCCCCCTGCGCCACCGCTCCCGTGAGGAGACCAAGTAGGAGAGCCTGCCACGGCGCCAGACCGATACGCCATACTCCCAGCAAGCCGGAAAGCGTGGAAAGCAGGAGCCCACCCAACACGCCCTCTCGTGTCTTTTTAGAGCTTACGTGTTGCATGAACGGCGTGTGTCCAAACTTTCGACCTGCGAAGTAGGCACCCGTATCATACGCCCAGGTCATGACCAACACCAGAACGATCCACCATGTACCGTGCCGCGCGTAGCGCAGGAGGTGGAGCAGTCCCAGCAGGAGACCGGTGTAAAGGGGTATGGATACCGTTGCTATCCAGTTTGGCAAACCGGTGGAGAAGACGCGGGGAAGCAGGTAATACGCGCCGGCAAGGCTCATAATTGCTACGATCACCCCAACCCAAATCGCTTCGGGTTGATGATTGAGAACTGGTGCGGTCGCGAGTATCGCGGCGCCGAGAGCAGCGACCGGGAGCAGAGGTCGCCGTCCGCCCTGACGCAACATCTGCCACAGTTCAAACGAACCGACCAGGGACGCCACTGCGACGAGCACAGCAAGGAACCACCCGCCGGCGTAATTGACCGCAAGGACCAATGGAATGCCGACCGCCGCTGTCGCCAGGCGAGTGAGCAGGTTCGATGAGCCGTCCGACGGATTAGGCACGCTGCTAGAGTTTACCGAACTTCCTGTGCCGTGAGGCGTACGACAGCACAGCTTCCGCCAAGCTTCGCTCGTCGAAATCGGGCCAGCAGGTCGGTGTCGAAAAGTACTCGCTGTAGGCGGACTGCCAAATGAGAAAGTTTGAAAGCCGCATCTCACCCGCGGTTCGGATCACCAACTCTGGGTCCGGAACGCTGTTAGTGTACAGATACCGACAGACGGTTTCCTCGGTAATCTCATCTGCCGTCAGTCCGTCCGTCACGATGCGCTTGACCGCGTCCACGATCTCCGCTCGCCCTCCATAATTGAAGGCAAAGTTGAGAGTAAGGGTCGTGTTGTCTTTGGTCAGTTCCACCGCTCGCTCGATATTGGCTCGCAAGTGCGGCTCAACGCCTTCCATGGTGCCGACATGCCGGACTTGCACCCCGTTCTCGTGCAGGTTTCTGGTCTCTCGCTCGCTGGCATCGGCAAACAGCGCCATCAAGCCACTGACCTCACTTTTTGGCCGGCCCCAGTTTTCGGTGGAGAAGGCGTACACGGTCAGGGTTTTGACGCCGAGGTCGACGCAGGCGCGAACAATCCGATGAATATTGCGTACCCCGGCCCGATGTCCGGCGATCCGTGGTAGATGACGTCGCTCGGCCCATCGCCCGTTTCCGTCCATGATGATAGCAATATGCGACGGAACGGATTGAATCGAATCTGCGACCGAAGCAGGAAATGAAGCCGCCATCTAAATCTCTCGCATTTCCTGTTCCTTAGCCTCTCCAATGGCGTCAGCAGCGCGAATAGTGCGATCAGTGGCCCTCTGGAGTTGCTCCTGGGCACGCTTCTCCTCATCTTCCGAGAGTTCCTTGTCCTTGCGCAGTTTTCGAAGGTGATCGTTAGAGTCCCGACGCACGTTGCGGACGGCGACCTTCGCCTCTTCGACCCGCTTGTGCACGAGCTTAACCAGATCGCGTCGGCGCTCCTCGGTGAGTTGTGGAATAACGATGCGAACGAGCTGCCCGTCGTTGGTTGGGTTGAAGCCGAGGTCGGAGGTTCGGATCGCCTTTTCGATGCTTCCCAGCGAGGAGCGATCGTACGGCTGGACTAACAACTGCCGGGAATCGGGTGAAGAAATTGCCGCTATCTGTTGAAGTGGCGTTGACACCCCGTAATAGTCGACGTGCAGATGTTCAATGATGGACGGATTCGCTCTGCCCGTTCGGATGGTGGAAAGCTCGCGGCGCAACGCCTCGAGGCTCTTCTCCATATGCTGCTCGCTTGTCTTGAGAAAGTCCTGTTCCATCTCGTGTCAGTTACTCCATCCCTGCCAGCACAGCCCCTAGATTTTGTCCAATCAGCGTGCCGATTGAGTCGCCGCGCACCACGCGTTCAATGTTGCCTGACGCCAGGTTAAACACGACTATGGGCAGCCGGTTCTCTTTCAGAAGCGAAATTGCGGTGGCGTCCATGACCTCCAACTCCAAATTCAATGCATCCATATAGTCCAGTGTGGTGAATTTGCGGGCAGACGGACTGAGTACCGGGTCGCTCTCGTAGACGCCCTCTACCTTGGTCGCCTTCAACAGGACGTCCGTGTGCAACTCTACCGCGCGAAGGGCCGCGGCGGTGTCGGTAGTAAAGTACGGGTTACCCGTGCCTGCCACCAGGATCACAACGCGTCCCTTTTCAAGATGACGCTCGGCGCGTCGGCGAATGAACGGCTCCGCCACCTTGTCCATCTCGATCCCCGTGAGCACACGAGTGTCGCCGCCCAACTTTTCCAGGGCATCCTGCAGCGCCAGGCCGTTCATCACCGTCGCCATCATACCCATGTAATCCGCCGTGGCACGGTCCATTCCGCGAGCCGCGGCGGTCGCACCGCGCAGTATGTTTCCACCACCAACCACCACTGCGACCGCCACTCCCCAGTTATGTATAGTTACAATCTCTCGGGCGATAGAGGTAACAACATCCGGATCGATGCCGTACTCTTGTCGCCCTAAAAGCGCCTCACCACTCAGCTTCAGCAGGATCCTTCGGTACTTGACCCCGGGTGGCTCGACGGTCCGCATCTAGCTTCCGACCTGGAAGCGCGCAATGCGGCGCACCACGATGTTCTCCTTGGTTGAGGCGGCTAGTTCCTGGACCAACTGACGAATGGTCTTGGAATCGTCGCGGATATAGGGCTGCTCCAGAAGAACCTGCTGCTGCGCCTGCTTCTTCCACTGCCCGTCAGCGATCTTTGTTGCCAGATCTTCGTTTTTACCCTGCCCGATTTGCTGTTCTCGGAAAGTTGCCTTCCACGTCTCGATTTCCTCTTCGGGAATCTCGTCGAGGTGGGTATAGCGCGGATTGTTGGCTGCTACTTGCATGGCGATCTCGTGGGCCAACTCCCGGAACTGCGGCATGCGAGCCACGAAATCCGTCTCGCAGTCCAGCTCAACCAGGACGCCGATCTGTCCCCCTAGATGAATGTAGGGTTCGACGATGCCCTCGCCTGCCTGGCGGTCCGACCGTTTAGCGGTGCTCGCGGCGCCCCGTTGTTGGATTAATATCAGCGCCTTGTCGCGATCATCGACGGCATCGGTCAAGGCTTTCTTGGCCTCCATGATGCCGCATCCGGATTTTTCCCGAAGCCACTTTATGTCTTCAATACTGCTCATTGCTGTTCCCGTGTGGTGATCCTATGATGTACAACAGTGCGACGGGCTTTGTTTCACTCGGCCGCGTCGGGATGAATGCCAAGCCGCGACTCATCTGCCGCTGGAGGAATGCTACCGCCCATGGCATCCTGACCGGTCTCGACCAGGTTCGCGTCCGCTGCGCCAGTGGCGAGGTCGGGTGGTGCGTCGTATCCGCCGTGCGCGGCGGTTCCTTCCGCATCATCGGTCTCAGCTACCTGCGAGTCGATGGCGCGGGGGACGTCCGGCTTAACGTCGGCTTCGGCCACATCTGAAGCAACCGGGGGAGCAAAATCTTCATCCTCCACCGCGGCAGCTTCAGCCGCCGGATCTGGCTCGGCGAAGTCGATGGAAGCATCGTACCCCTCAGGGTCGGCTGTGTACCCGCCCTCGAACGCTTCTGGCACGGTCTCCAGCTCCGCCTCTTCCTTCGCCATGCTGCTCGCTCGCTCCTGGGCGCCCTCGTAGGCAGCATCCGCAATTTTCCCCGAGAGGAGGCGGACGGCCCGGATAGCGTCATCGTTGGCCGGAATAGCGTAATCGACCTCATCCGGATCGGAGTTTGTATCAAGTAGCGCCACGATCGGGATGTCCAGTCGTCGAGCCTCGTGGATGGCGATATGCTCCTTACGTGTGTCGACGATGAACAACGCATCAGGCAGGCGCTTCATGCCACGGATACCGCCCAGCATCTTAGTGAGTTTCGCAATTTCGTCACCTAGTTTGAGCTGTTCTTTTTTTGGAAGCCGCTCAAAGACCCCGGTATCGCGCATCTGCTCCAGCTCGTTGAGGCGCTTGAGGCGCTGCTGAATCGTCTGGAAGTTCGTCAGCAGACCGCCCAACCATCGCTGATTGACGTAGAACTGCTCGGCCCGCGAGGCCTCTTCAGCCACCGCGTCCTGCGCCTGTTTCTTCGTTCCGACGAACAGAACTTTACCGCCGTGGCTGGTGACGTCCTGGACGAAGGCGTAGGCTTTATCCAGCAGTCCCACGGTTTTCTGGAGGTCGATGATGTGGATACCGTTTCGCTCGGTGTAAATGTACTGCTTCATTTTGGGGTTCCAGCGCCGTGTCTGGTGCCCAAAATGCACGCCAGCTTCGAGAAGCTGCTTCATTCCAACAACTGCCATGGGTGTATGCTCCTTTGTTTGAGTCCGCCGCGCTCTTCATCCTGTGCGCACACCGCGGCAGTTGCGGCAACATCGCACGGTCAGAGCGCGTGTGAAATTAGTGCGCAGAAAAGACCAGCGTTGCCGCTGGCCCAATCGCGCTGTAGTCTAACAAATTCGGCTCGACACGACGAAGAGCCGGCCTTTACAGAATGTATTTGCTGGCTTCATCGGTAAACGGCACACCCGCCATCCGGGTCTGAACATAGGCTGCATCGATCACCACCGTCTGACCAGCGAATTCGGGCGAGCGGAAGCTAATTTCCTCGAGCACCTTCTCCATAACACCAAAGAGGCGCCTCGCTCCCAGGTTCTCAGTGTGGCCGTTAAGGGCCGCGGCAAAACGAGCAATCTCTCGCGCCCCGTCCTCCGTAAAGTCCAGTTGAATCTCTTCCGTCCCCAGGAGGGCAGCATATTGTTTGGTGAGGCAGTTTTCAGGTTCAGTCAAAATACGAACGAAATCCTCTTCATTAAGATCTTGAACCTCTACCCGAATGGGGAATCGGCCCTGTAATTCCGGCAGCAAATCCGACGGTCGAGCTCGGTTAAACGCGCCGGCCGCGATGAACAGAATGTGATCCGTGTTAATCATCCCGTAGCGTGTCGCCACGCTCGATCCTTCCACGATCGGCAAGAGATCGCGCTGGACGCCCTCTCCCGAGACATCGGCGCCGAAGTCTCCGTTCCGCGTCACCAGCTTGTCGATTTCGTCGATGAAGACCATGCCAGACTCCTCGACTCGGCGGAGTGCGCTGTCCACGACATCCTCAAAGTCAATAAGTTTGTTGGCCTCCTGCTCCACAAGGATGCGGCGTGCCTCCCGCACTGGGACGCGCCGTGAGCGCTTGCGAGAGAGGTTGACATTATTCATGAACTCCTGAAACTGCTCATGAATTTCATCGGAGCCCAGGCCGGAAACAAACTCGAGGACCGAACTGTAACTTTCCTCTCCGTCCACCTCAATTTCGATGACACGCTCCTCCAATTCGTGTTCGGCGAGTTGGCGAGCCATCGTACGGCGCCGACGTTTCATGTAGGCGCGCTCGGCAGAGACCGGCCTGGCCTCCGCTTCGGGATCGCCGGCTGCCTCAACTAGATAGTTCAGGATGCGGTCGGTGGCTCGATTCTCAGCTTCGTCGCGAATCGCCACCATGCGCTCCTGGTGCACCATAGACACGCTGGCGTCTGCCAGGTCGCGAACAATTGATTCCACGTCGCGCCCGACGTACCCCACCTCGGTGAACTTGGTGGCTTCAGTTTTTAAGAAAGGCGCGTCAACGAGGCGAGCCAGGCGCCGTGCTAACTCGGTCTTGCCGACGCCGGTCGGTCCGATGACCAGCAGGTTTTTGGACCCAATCTCTACGCGAACCTCCGGCGTCAGGCGCTTGCGGCGCTCCCGCTCCCGCAGGGCAATCGCCAGAGACCGTTTGGCGCTCGATTGACCGACCACATAGCGATCTAGCTCTGCCGCGATTTGTTGGGGAGTAAAGTCAGGCACGTTAGCCCCTTTCTCCGGCGCTCGTCAATGACGCGCCGTCCACACTCTCCAGAGTGATGTGATGATTCGTGTAAATACAGATGGATGCCGCGATTTCCATGGCCGCACGTGCAACCTCCACAGCATCCAGGCTGGTGTAGCGCAGGAGTGCTTGCGCGGCGGCCAGCGCATAGGTTCCTCCTGAGCCAATCGCCACCACGTTGTTGTCCGGCTCAATCAACTCGCCATCGCCAGAGAGCAACAGCAGCGTTTCCGGGTCAGCCAGCACCAACTGCGCCTCCAACCGTCGCAAGAATCGGTCCGTTCGCCAATCTTTGGCTAGATCAACCGCCGCCTTTCGCAGGTTGCCGGAACTGCGCTCAAGCTGTGTTTCGAATCGATCAAAGAGGGTGAGCGCGTCGGCCACCGCACCGGCAAAGCCAGCCAGGATTCTTCCGCCATACATGGTCCGGATCTTTACCGCGCTCTGCTTCATGATCGTATCACCCATGGTGACCTGACCGTCCCCTGCCATGGCGACCTGGCTTCCCAGACGCACCGCAATAACGGTGGTGGCACGTGTTGGTTGCATCGTTACGCCCCTCGGTGGGCTTTGGAGTAGACATCCCGTAGGTAGCCTTCCGACACGTGGGTATATACCTGCGTCGTGCTAATACTCGCGTGCCCCAATAGTTCCTGTACGGTACGCAAATCGGCGCCCCCCTCAAGTAGGTGAGTCGCGAAACTGTGACGCAGAGTGTGCGGGGTGACATGCCGCTGAATGCCGGCGGTCTGCAGATGGTTTTGCAAAATCGCGTGGAAACCTCGCACGCTCAGCGGCTTTCCGAGATAGCTAAGATACAGCGCGCCACAGCCTGCGTCTCTGAGTAATTGTGGGCGCCCTCGGTGAATGTATCGCTCCAGCGCGTCGATAGCCAGATCTCCCAGCAAGACAACACGATCTTTATTCCCCTTCCCGCGTACCTGAGCCGAACGTCTGGGCCAATCAATCTGCTCAAACGTCAGCCCGAGAAGTTCGCTGAGACGCAGACCGGTGGCATAGAGGACCTCAAACATGCATCGGTCGCGCAGCCCGAACGGCGAGGCGACGTCCGGCGCGGCCAGTAGCCGTTCAATCTCCTCCACCGTCAGCACTGGCGGTAACGACCGGCGTCTCTTGGGCGCTGCAACGAACAACAGAGGGCTCCGAGCCAATCGCTCCTCTCGAACCAGAAAGCGAAAGAGCGAACGCAGAGCCGAGAGCTTGCGACCAATACTGGCGGGCGCGTACCCTTCGCCATGCATCCAGGCGACCCAGGCCCGAATCGTCTTTCGATCGACGTCCTGCCAACTGCTCTCGGGGCGCGACGCCATCCAATCGCATAGATGCGTAAGATCCAGACGGTAGTTGGCAAGAGTGTGCGGCGACGCACCCCGGCGCTGTTCGAGATCAGTCAGAAAGAGGTCGATCTCGGCGTTCATATTCCTCGGAGGACGGCAGATGTGATTATTGAGCGGAGACGAGTTCTTTAGAGGCTTCAATGGGAGCCCGCTCGTAGGTGCAGACGGTACAGTGCAGCAAACGCTTACCCCGGCTCGCAATAGCCATCAGGTTGCCACATTGTGGACAGGGCTCAACTACCGGTTGGTCCCACAGCGCATAATCGCAAGTCGGGTATGTGCCGCAACCGTAGAACACTTTGCCTCGCTTGCTGCGTCGCTCCACCAGGTCATTCCCACAGCGCGGACACGCCACGCCAATTTTTTTTTGCAACTGACGCGAGTAGGTACAGGTAGGGTAGTTGGAGCATGAAATGAACTCCCCGAACTTTCCCTGCTTTATAACAAGAGGTTGCTCACACTCAGGGCAAGCTTCGCCGATTTCGACTACCGGCCGCTCCACCCGCTCCATGGCGTTCTCGGCATCCTTCAGAGTCTGTTTAAAGTCTCCGTAAAACGCTTCGAGAAGCTGGGTCCATTCCTGCTCGCCCTCTTCAACCTGGTCCAGGCCGGACTCCAACTGAGCGGTGAATTTTACGTCTACGATATCCGGAAAGTGCTGCTTCATTAAGCGATCGACCGTTTCGCCTAGTTCGAGTGGCACAAATCGCCGATTTTCGAGCTTGACGTACTTCCGTTGTTGCACGGTACTGATGATAGGCACGTAGGTACTCGGACGGCCTATCCCGAGTTCCTCGAGTTCTTTCACCAGACTAGCCTCGCTGTAGCGCGGCGGTGGTTCGGTGAAATGTTGCTGGTCGTCGAGCTTGTGGAGCTTGAGTGCTTCCTGTTCTTCGAGTACAGGGAGGGTCGTGTCCTTCTCTTCTCGAGGCAACACAGCATAGTATCCCTCGAAGCTGAGCGAGGAGCCGGCGGCAGCGAACTGGTAGTTGGCCGCGTCGAGCAGGACACGAACAGAGTCGAACTGGGCAGCCGCCATGAAGCTGGCAACGAACCGAGTCCATATCTGTGTGTAGAGCTTGAGTTGGTCGCCGCTGAGGACTGATCGGAGCGATTCGGGCAGACGCGTAACGTCAGTGGGGCGAATGGCTTCGTGTGCTCCCTGCGTGTTCGCCTTTTGCTTCGTCTTCGGCCCGGCTCCTTCGTACTTCTTTCCGAAAGTCTGCGCAATGTATGCTCGCACGCTCTTCTGCGCCTCATCAGAGACCCGAGTCGAATCAGTTCGCATGTAGGTGATTAAGCCCGTGCTGCCCTCGCCGAGATCGATGCCTTCATACAACTCCTGCGCAATTTTCATCGTCTTCTTCGGAGAAAAGCGCTGACGCGTCGAACTGTCTTGCTGCAGCGAACTCGTGCTGTACGGCAGTGGAGGAGAGCTCTTCGTCTTCTTTCTTTCGATCTTCGAGACGGTGTACTCAGCGCCCTTGAGCTCGGTGAGGACGACTTGCATCTGCTCCCCACTGGTCACGCGCAAACGCTCTTTGTCGGATTGGTCGAGGCGACGTACAAGTTCCGCCTGAAAAACCTTGCGATCCCTGTGATGCTTGGACACATGCGCTGTCAGAGTCCAGTATTCTTCCGGTACAAAGTTCCGGATGCTCTCTTCACGATCGACGATCAGACGAACCGCGACCGACTGTACCCGTCCTGCACTGGTATGCTTCTGAACCCGTCGCCACAGCAGCGGGCTAATCTTGTACCCCACCAGTCGATCCAGAATGCGGCGCGCCTGCTGAGCGTTTGCCAAATGCTCGTCGATCTCGCGGGGGTGGGCAATCGCCTCCTGCACCGCGTTTTTGGTGATCTCGTTAAACACCGCACGCCGCGCATTTGGTATCTCCAGCACACGTGCGAGATGGGAACTGATGGCTTCGCCTTCGCGGTCTGGGTCAGGCGCCAGGAAAACCTCATCTGCTGTCCGACTGGCTCGCCGGAGGTCCAGCAGCACCTTTTCCTTACCAGGAATGACAACATAGTTCGGCGCAAAGCTTTTGCGCGTGTTAACGCCCAAGCCTTTTGCCGGGAGATCAACCACATGGCCCACCGAGGCCATGACCCGGTAATCCGGTCCGAGAAATTTTTCGATTGTTTTTGCTTTTGACGGCGACTCTACGATCACCAGTTTGGACACCAAAGTAACTCCAGGTTTCCTATGCTGCTCTCAGTATACCAGAGGATGGCAGGCGTTATCTGATAGGTGGGGATGCGAACCTACTATATCTAGTGTCCCGACGACCTGTCACTTCCGCATCTTGTGGATCGACTAGACAGATGCCGCCTGCGGCTGTTTGATGGATTGCTGCACGGCTGCCATGTCCAACAGGATTTGTTCGAGAGCTTCCAGCCAGGCCTCGCCCAATCGGTACCGGGGAATGCGTAGCAACGCGTTTGAAATGCGCGCGTCCGTGCCGTATCGGCGGTAGAGCGACACGCGATCGTAGAGCGCTCCAGCCTCGGCGCGTAGGGAAATCTGATCGCGGTCCATAGTGATAGATTGCACCCGCGCCGACTTTGCCCTCAATTTCAGCCGCACGATCGTAAGCAGGTTTTCCACGGGTGCCGGCATGGCGCCGAAACGGTCCTTTATCTCGTCGGTCAGCATCTCGACTTTCGATTCATCGGTAAGCCCCGCGAGCCGACGATAGAGTGTGAGGCGCTCTGCCTCGCTGCCGACATACTCTGGCGGCAGGAAGGTGGTGAGCGGTAGATTGATGCTCACAGCTACGGGTTCTTCGATCGGCACCCCGCGTAGACTCTCTACCGCTTCGCCGATCATTCGCGTGTAGAGATCGAAGCCGATAGCCGTGGCGTGGCCGCTTTGCTCCGCACCGAGTAGATTGCCGGTGCCCCGAATTTCCAGGTCTTTCATGGCAATGCTGAACCCAGCGCCCAGGTCTTGTGCCTCGAACACTGCCTCCATCCGCCGTGCTGCGTCGCGGCTGAGTCGCACATCCAGCGGATAGAGTAAGTACGCGTACGCTTGATTGGCGCTCCTTCCCACCCGTCCGCGCAGCTGATAGAGCTGGGTGAGACCCAGACGATGGGCATTGTTGACCACGATCGTGTTGACATTGGGGATGTCCAGTCCATTCTCGATAATGGTGCTGCATACCAGTACGTCTGCCTCTCGGCGCGCGAAGGAGAGCATGACCTTCTCCAGCAGCGTGTCGTCCATCTGCCCGTGCGCCACCACGATGCGCGCTTCCGGGGCGAGCCGGCGGAGTCGCTCGGCCATGGCCTCGATAGTGGCAACCTTGTTGTGCACCAGGTACACCTGGCCGTCGCGGTCCAGTTCGCGCAGCACTGCCTCGCGGACCAAACGTTCGTCAAATGGCTGTAGATAGGTGCGAATGGGGAGGCGGCCTTCGGGCGGCGTTTCGATCACACTGATTTCGCGGATGCCCACAAGCCCGCTGTGCAAAGTCCGAGGAATCGGCGTGGCGGTGAGAGTCAGCACATCAATCGACTCCCGCATTTTCTTGAGCTGCTCCTTGTGTCGAACCCCAAACCGTTGCTCTTCATCGATGATTAACAAGCCAAGTTGTTTGAACGAAACGTCCTTCTGCAGCAGTCGATGAGTACCGATCACGATATCCACTTCCCCCGTCGCTACTCGCCGCAGAATGTCGCGCTGTTGGGCCGGTGACCGAAAGCGGCTCAATGCCTCCACCTTGACGGCAAATCCGCCAATGCGTTCCGAAAAAGTTTCAAAGTGCTGTTGCGCGAGAATGGTGGTGGGTACCAGAACCGCTACCTGCTTGCCATCCATCACGGCTTTGAAAGCGGCTCGCACCGCGACCTCAGTTTTTCCGTATCCCACATCGGCGCAGACCAGGCGATCCATGGGATGGGGCGCCTCCATGTCTGCCTTCACATCGTCAATAGCACGAATTTGATCAGGCGTCTCGGGATACGCGAAGGCGGTCTCTAATTCTCTCTGCCAGGGCAGATCGGGAGAAAACGCGTGGGCCGGCCGTGTACGGCGCCGCGAGTATAACTCAATTAATTCCCGTGCAATTTCGGCGGCGGCCTGTTTAGCGCGCTGCCGTGCGCGCTGCCACTCGCCGCCCCCCAGCTTGCTCAACGTTGGAGCGCTGTCACCGGTGCCGACATACCGCGTGAGGCGCTCTAATTGGTCGGTGGGTACGTAGACACGGTCCGTTCCCGCGTACTGAACGACCGCGTACTCGCGCTCAGCGCCCTCGATCGACATGCGCGTGACGCTATCGAACCGGCCGATTCCGTGTTCCAGGTGAACCACATAGTCCCCCGCTGAAAAGTCCGCGAAGAAAGCTTCGCGCGCGGGCCGAGTACGACGTGGGACAGGTCGTATCAGCGACTTGCCGAATATCTCGTGGTCGGTAAGGAGCAGAACGGCGTGGTCCACCAATGCCCATCCCTGTGCGGAGGACGCGGCGACCACGGAGATCCCGGGCGCCGGGGCATCTCTCAGCTCGACGAAGCTGTGCGCCGGTATCTCGTTGCTAGCCAAAAGCTCGCGCGCACGTTCGTCCTGCGCCGTGGCAACCACGATTCGTTCCGCCGCGCCTCCCTGGAGGCTTTGCACAAAAGCGCGGAGTCGACCCGCGTAGAGGTGAGCGGGCGTAAAAAGTTGGGACCAGTCATCGCCCTGGCCTTCTGACGTTGATCCCACCATCCATTCGATGCTGCGTCGCGCGAACACGCCCGCTCGTACCGTCTCTGGCGCCAACAAGGCAGTTTTGAGGTTGACCGGCAGATTACCGCTGTCTTCCAGTCCCCGCTGCACATCCAGTGCCTGTTGCCACAGGTCATCCAGTGAAGCCCACGTCTCCTGCGCGGTGTCCACGACCACCGTGGCGTCAACATGGAGCGATTCCACCAGGGAACCCGCATCCTCCATCAGATAGGGCCCAAAGAGAATCAATTCGTCGAGCGCGGCGCCTGCTTCTAGAAGCGCAAGATCGTTCAACCAGTGCGTCTGAGCCTCAGCGTTCATCTGTGATGGGTCGACAGCTCGTAGTTTCTCGAGCGCCGACTTCCTGGCGCGTTCGTCGAGGCTAACCAAGGGAGGAATTTCGACGGACGCGATAGGTGCTATTGATCGCTGGGTTCCGGGGTCAAAGGTTCTGAGTGATTCGACAGTATTGCCGAAGAACTCGATGCGAACCGGATAACCAACGCCGGACGGAAAAACGTCAATGATGCCGCCGCGCCGGGCAAACGTACCCGGTTCCTCGACCAGCGCAGTCTCCGTATAGCCGGTCTCGTTCCATAGGGCGAGCAATCGGTCTAGCTGTATATCCTTGTTCACAGACACCGCGCTTGCTCTCGCCGCACCCGGTTGAAATGTGGCAATAGGCTGCATCAGGGCACGAATCGATGCCACGACAAGCAGTTGTTCGCCGGCTAGAATATCCCGCGCGATTGAAGCGCGTTGTGCCAGGACGGTTCGGTCGATATGGACGCGTTCGTAGGGCAGAGACTCAATTGCGGGAAACTCGACAACGGGCTGGTCGGTCCACAGGGACAGTTCCTGAACCAGGTGGCGCGCGCCTTGTGAGTGAGCCGCAATGATCAGCAGCTGGTTTCCGGTGTTTTCAGCAAGCGCCGCAGCCACTGCGGGCTTGGCCGCGCCCAGCAGACCAAAAGTGAGCGCTCTGCGCGGCCCGCAGGCAATTGTCTGCAACGGTTCGAGCCGAGCCAGGAAAGAGGAAAGACCGAGAAGTTTCATATTTCACGTCGAAGGGGAAGGACAAAGAGAGCGCGGGGATTGTGCTCGCGCCGTTCCATCATAGACTCAGGACGCCCGATTGGCTTCGTAGCTCAATTAAGAGACGTGCCTGATTCTCGCTCGCGAGAGATCCGCAATGGATGGAATCTGCACGTCTGCCACGTTCTCGAGATAGCTTTCCCAGCTCTCCGGGCTCCAGACCTCGAGTCGGTTAAACATGCCGACAATGATGGCACGCTTGTCGATCGACGCATGACTGAGGAGTGCCGCTGGGACGCTAATGCGCTTGAGGTTGTCGACATCGGAGAGGTGGGCGTCCGCCATGACTCGGTGCATAAAGATACGACCTTCATCATCGTCCATGCCCTGGTAGGCCTCATCCAGTACGATTTTCCAGGTCTCCAGGTCGTACACGTAGAGACAGGTGGACTCGGCCTTGAGGATCATCACCTTGCTCCAGTCCGACTCTGCTGAGGCGACGAGCATATGTCCGGGTACGGTGAGCCGTCCCTTGTGGTCAACCGTCCGTTCGTACTCACCGAAATACACGGTGTAGAGTCCTTAATCCAAAGAGGGGTGGACGGGTGGGGGAACATGGATAGTATAGGAGCCGCCGAGCGCCGCGTCAATGCATAGATGAGCCTTCTCGGGTGAGCCCTACCTATTGAGCAGGCCCTTGGGTATCCGCATCTTGCCCGAGGTCAACTGCTTCATCATCTTCTGCATTTCCTTGAATTGGTTCAGTAGCTGGTTGACCTCCTGGACTGTTGTGCCACTGCCTCGAGCGATGCGGCGGCGACGGCTGCCATCGATCATTGTGGGGTTCTGCCGTTCTTTCATGGTCATGGAGGTGATGATGGCCTCGATCCGCTTGATTTCCTTATCGTCCATGTCCGGAATCCCGCCCGCGTCGCGCATGACGTTGCGCATGCCAGGTATCATACCCATGATCTGAGTGAGTGACCCCATCTTGCGCACCTGCTGCATCTGCTGTAGAAAGTCTTCGAGGTTAAACGTGCCGGTGCGCATCTTTTTTTCAGCGCGCTTGGCATCCTCCTCAGTGATGTTCTGCTGCGCCTTCTCGATGAGCGAAAGCACGTCGCCCATCCCAAGAATTCGCTGGGCCAGGCGGTCCGGGTGAAACTGCTCCAGGGCATCAGTCTTTTCACCAGTGCCCATATATTTGATGGGAACGCCGGTGACGGCCCGAATTGAGAGGGCAGCCCCGCCGCGCGCGTCGCCGTCCATCTTGGTCAGTACGAGGCCGGTCAGATGGACCGATTTATGGAACTCCTCAGCGGTGTGAACCGCGTCCTGGCCGGTCATCGCGTCGGCCACCAAGAGGACTTCGTCAGGCTTGACGCGTTGCTCGATCTGTTGCAATTCGCGCATCATTGGCTCATCGATGTGGAGGCGGCCCGCGGTATCCAGGATGACGACCGTATTCGCATCTCTCCGCGCTTGCTGAACGGCGTTGGCGGCAATCATGACCGGGTCGGCTCGGGTTCCTTCGCTATACACCGGCACGTTCAATTGTTTACCGAGGGAAATTAGCTGGTCGATGGCGGCCGGTCGATAGACGTCGAGCGCTGCCAGCAGAGGATGATGCCCCTGCTTGCGCAGTGTCAAGGCCAACTTGGCACTGAGTGTGGTCTTTCCCGATCCCTGTAGCCCGGCCAGGAGAATGATGGATGGCGGCGTGTTGGAGAGCTCGAGCCGGGCCGGCTCGCCGAGTACGTGCAGCAGCTCTTCGTGGACGATTTTGACCACTTGCTGTGCCGGCGTCAGACTTTGTAAGACTTCGGCCCCGATGCTGCGCTCTTTAACGCGGCCAACAAACTCCTTCACAACCTTGAAGTTCACGTCCGCTTCCAGCAGTGACATCCGGATCTCGCGCATGGCTTGATCGACGTCGCGCTCAGTCAGTGCACCCTTACCGCGCAGGCCAGTAAAAATGTCGGCAAGTCGGTCCGATAACGCATCAAACATGGTTGTTGGAGCGCGGCATCAAGCGGCGCCCGCATTCCCTTTCACTCAAACAGGGCATTCACAAATTCCAGGTGATCGAAGGGTGCGAAATTCTCCGCCTTTTCTCCGGTGCCCACATACCAGATGGGCACCTTCAACTCGTTGTACACCGAAAAGGCTACCCCTCCTTTCGCGGTGCCATCGAGCTTGGCCAATATAATGCCATCCACACTGACGGTTTGCAAAAAGCTCTTCGCCTGCAAGATAGCGTTCTGCCCCGTGGTGGCGTCGAGCACGAGCAATGAGACTATCGGCGCTTCGGGGCTGGCCTTGTGAGCCACCCTTTTAATTTTTTGCAGCTCTTCCATGAGGTTGAACTTGGTATGGAGCCTACCCGCAGTATCTACCACTACAAAATCTATGCGGCGGGACTGGGCCGCCTTCACAGCGTCGAAGACCACGGCTCCCGGGTCGGCATCCGGCTGGTGAGCAATAACCGGCGCTTTGACTCGCTCTCCCCATATCCGGAGTTGATCGATAGCAGCCGCCCGGAAGGTGTCGGCTGCGGCCAGCAGCACCGATCGACCGCGCCGTTCGAGATGCTGGGTCAGCTTTGCGGTGCTGGTGGTCTTTCCCGATCCGTTGACGCCGACCATCAGGACAATGGTGCCCATAGGCATGCGTTCGAGCGGCTCGTGCTCGTCGCTGCCCAGAATCTCCACCATCTGCCGGCGCACGGCTGTCTCGGCCTCAACAGCGGTACGGGACTCTCCCCGTTCGACTTCTTTGCGTGCGCCATCGACCAAAGCCATCGCGGTTACGGGTCCTACGTCCGCTTGAATCAAGTAATCTTCAAGCTGCTCCCAAGTCTCCTCCGTGATGATTTGTTGTTTAAAGAGACCGGTGATGCGATAAAAGGCACCTTCTTTGGTCTTCTGAACAGCCTGGTCGAGCTGTTCCTGCTCTTGACTCTTCGGTCCGCGGTCTTGCCGCCGGAACAGATTTCGCACTGCTACCTCTACATGAAAACAACACCTCTCGTCACGAAAGGTGTTGCTCTTGGGGCATTTCGACCAAGTATATCAAGCTATTGACCCGGCGGCCCGCCGCCTCTCCGCTCGCTCATGGTTTGGCCCACTCGCACCATGCGGCAAGCACGCATCGCGGCTTCCGTGATTAACCTCGAACTCTCAGACACGGCCCTATCTAGAGGCATTGGGCGGTTGGTGGTGCCGATAACAGCGTCGATGCCATGGTCGTACACAACTTGATAGTCTCGTCCCGTGCTTCCCACCACCGCTATGCACGGAACGCCCAGGCGATGTGCTCGCTGGCCCACAGCCAACGGCGCCTTCCCATAGAGATCCTGTCGGTCCATTCTTCCTTCGCCCGTGAACACCAAATCGGCTCTTCCCAGGTGCTGATCAAGCTGGAGCGCTTCAAAGATTATCTCCACACCCGACTGCATTCGGGCATCCAGAAAGGCCATGAGCCCGGCGCCCAGCCCGCCTGCCGCTCCCGCCCCCGGTATGTCAGCCACGTGCTTGCCTAGATCGCGACCAAGCAGTTCCCCGTAACGTCGCATACCGACATCAAGATCCTGGACCATGTGGTGATCAGCGCCCTTTTGCGGCCCGTAGACGGCACTTGCTCCATTTGGACCGCACAAGGGATTGTTGACATCGCTGGCAACTTCAACCTCCACGTCTTTGATCCGGGCATCGAGATCGCTGACATCAATCTTTGCCAGGCGCCGCAGAGCGCCACCTCCCAGGGGGAGTTCACGTCCCTCGGCGTCAAGAAAGCGTACGCCGAGGGCGCGTGCCATACCGGTCCCGCCGTCGTTGGTGGCGCTTCCGCCTATTCCAATAATCAGCCGGCGTATTCCATGATTGAGAGCATGGCGAATCAGTTCCCCGGTTCCATAGGTAGTGGTGCGCATCGGGTTGCGCTCATCCCGACGGATGAGCGGTAGCCCGGATGCGGCCGCCATCTCAATAACCCCAGTGCTGTCATCCCCTAAAAGCCCCCAATTGGCATTCACCGGCCGTTCCAGCGGTCCCATGACTCGGGCGCTCACGATCCGGCCATTGCTCGCCTGTACCAAAGCGCGCACGGTTCCTTCGCCCCCATCTGCCACCGGTAGGACCGTAATTTCAGCAGCAGGGAAGACCTGGCGGATGCCGCGCGCGATGCAAGCGGCCACGTCGGGCGCGTCCAGACTACCTTTGAAGCTCTGAGGCGCAACAACTATTTTCATGACCCACTGTATTCCACGCCACCCGGCGGTACGGCTTCTATCCAGGTGTTTCCGCGATCCAGCGAGACGTTTTCGCCGCTTGACTGCAAGAACAGGAGTGCGGAACCCACTGATCTCTTTCGCCAGAATCCGCGAACCACGTGGCCGTCTCGAAAGTACAGGGCCCGCCCGGAGCCGTTCGTTTGCACTTCCACTCGTTGCAGGGGGTCACCAGGAATAGGCGTGACTTTGACCAAGAGAACCACGACATTGTTGGTCGTTACCGGACGCTTGGTCGTGCTGTCTACAAATGGAACGCCTCCCTCCACCCTTACATAGGCGTTGCGTCGACGCAGGTAACGATAGGACACAGCATACGGGGCGGGACTTGAAACAGAGGGTGTCGAAAAGGCGACGCGTATGATCTGGGCGTTCCCTCTTCGCGAGAGAGACGCCTCAGACTTGTGGACGGGGAAGATAAAGGGCAGCGGGGAATCGATGCCTTTCCGCTGTGCCGCTGCCCGCAGGGCCATGGTGCTGCTGAACAGATTATGCGGCGCAGGCGTATTCTTTGCGCGGTGGTATTCGGGGTTCCGTGCCAGTGCTTCTAAATCGCCTACTTGCGGGACGTTGTGCAATAGCTTGAGAGCGGCAGGTGCGCCGCCGGCGTGAACAAAAACCGAATGGAAGCCCGCTGCCCAGGCCACAAAGTATGGCCGTGCACTCCGGATCGGGCCGACCGCGGACGAATCTTTCTCCAGATAGATGGCTAGAAGGCGGGTGATGCCGCCCTCTACCGGCGCTTCAAATACCGCACTGGCGCGACTCAAACCGGCTTGCGGTCGTGAATCTGGAAAGTAGTTGTCGATAACGACCGCTACCGGTCGTCGTGTCGCCAGGGCACGCGCGGTTGGTTGACCGGTGAGAGGGCCGGGAAGCAGGCCGGGCAGCGTCCGGGGCCCCGCAGTATCACTGCTACCCCGTACCGGCGAGAGAGCGACATTGAACGGTCTCGGTGAGCGAGTAGTGAGTGCCACGGGCAGCGCCGCGCCAAAGGCCACGGCCAATACCAGCGATAGCGCCTGCAGTTCGGGCCGCAGTGTGTTCACCTTGAAGGCACATGCTCCTCCACTCGCAGGTGCCGAAGGTACTCCCCGAATCTCATGCTGAGCGCGGGATCGGCCAGGGCTAGCTCCACCGTTGCACGCAGGAAGTCGAGCTTGTCACCGGCGTCGTATCGCCTACCCTGAAACTCATAGGCATAGACGTCGCGTTGTCCCATGAGGCGGACCAGCGCGTCGGCAAGGTAGATCTCTCCACCGGTGCCCTCCTTTGTCTCCTCGAGCAATTCAAAAATGTCGGGAGTAAGTATGCAGCCACCAATCTGAGCTAGATCTGACGGCGATTCCTCGCGCGACGGCTTTTCCACAATCGATCGAGCCTTACCAGTCCCGTTCTGCATGGGGTCAACTGCCAGCATCCCATACTTGTCGAACTGCTCTGGCGGTACACGGCGGACAGCGAGCACGGGCGCTTCCAGGCGTTCGGCCACGTCGATTAGCTGCCGGGGAACGGGAGGGTCGCCGAGCAGAATATCGTCGCCCCACAACATCAAGAACGGTTCATCGCCCACGATATCTCGGGCCATCAGCACCGCGTGCCCATTGCCAAGTGGTTCAATCTGTCGCACGTACGTGAACTGTGCCAGGGTCGTCAAGTGTTGAACCTGTTCCAGGAGGGCGAGCTTGCCGGTCTCCCTCAATCGCTCCTCCAGCTCAAAGTTGTGGTCGAAGAGATCTTCGATCGGCTTGCAGTTAGCACTGGTTACCAGCGTGATGTGCTCGATGCCGGAGGCTACCGCCGATTCCACAATGTACAGAATGATCGGTTTGTCAACTACCGGGATTATGCCCTTGGGGATGGTCTTGGTAGCCGGCAAAAAACGGGTGCCGAAGCCCGCTACGGGAATAACTGCTTTGCGCACCTTCATGGCATTTCCTTTTGATATTTCTCTGTTGCTTCGATCGTTGGTCTGAGCAGCTATCGACGCGACCCGCTCCAACTGCCTTCGCGCGCCGAACGGTTCAGTAGGCGAGCCTGACGATGCTCGAGATCGCGTTGACTGGCGTCCGGCGATGCAGAATCGTACAACTCGGCGAGACGAAGCGCGCTTTGAACATGGTCGAGGGCTTGCAGATAGTCCCGTTCCACGTGTTCGTAAAACTTGGCCAACTCCAGTCGCGCGAAGAGAGCCGCGCTACCACCTTCGTCAATCAAGAGGTCCCAGGACTGTAGAGCTGCGTCCCAGCGACGTTCCCGTTTCTGCACCATAGCGAGAGACATGAGGCATTCCCCTCGTTGGTGTACCAGGAGCCCTCGCCGCAATCCCTCCTCATAGCAGATCACCGCCAGTTCCGGGTCTCCAGCGCGATCAAATGCGCGGCCCAGGCAGAAGAAGTCTATTCCTTCCGTCACCAGGCCGCAGAGAGGATCACTGAGCACGCGGTCGATATGGACGGTAAGGGTGGCAAGCGACAGGATGTCTTGCAGATTGTGATAAAACACGCCGTGAAGTTGTCGCCCGTCGCCGGTTCGCTGGTACATGAAGTACCGACGAGGAATCTCCCAGCCTGGCACATCATCTTCGGTGCGCGTGACGCCGAGAATGTTGGTCTCCAGGGAAGAGAGAGCGCAGCTTTCCAATCGCCGCTTCCATAGGCGCCGCGCCGGGTGCAGCAAGTCGACGTGTGGAGGATCATGGAGCGGTACCGCATGTCGTTGCCGTACAAAACGGCTCTCCAACATCGGCCAGTCGAAGGCCTTGCCATTAAAGGTGACAACGCTGGAAAACTCACTCAGAAAGGATCCCAGGGCAGCCAAAAACGCCGTCTCTTCGTTGGGACCGCGCAGAAAAAACTGCTTCACATGGAACGCATCCGGTCCAAAGTAACCAGCTCCGACGAGAAACACGTACGTGCCGGCTCCCATGCCGAGACCAGTCGTTTCGGTGTCGAGAAACACGGCGCGCGATACGTCAGCGTAGGTCAGCTCCGGGTCCTTGCTGATTAATGCCAAATTGCTTCCAGAAACGCTCAGAACGTCGCCGAAGGTATGAAGGCCATGAATATCCTGCAGACGGTGGATGGTTTCGACGACGAAACAGGCGCCTTCGTCGTGGAAAATTAGTTCTCCCGTCAGCAGATTTTCCAGGCGATGCGGGTTTCGGCGTGGCTCGGGAAGTGGCGTAGCTTCGCCCGCCACGCGCTGCGATAACCCTAGATGGCGCGATATGCCATCCAGCTTCTTCCCAAGGGTCACCGAACACTCCTTGCGGCCGCGCTCGATAACCGAAGCTCGTCGAGCAATATTCCCATGAGACGAATGGCGGATAACTTGGGGTTCAATCCGTGCTCGGATGCAGGCCCGATACAGGCCGGGCACCCGCGATCGCAGGCGCATCGTGCGACGAGTTGTCCGGCGTTCACCAGTAGCTGTTGGTGCATCTGAAAAAGGCGTCTGCTGAAACCGATTCCACCGGGTACTCGGTCGAACATGAAGACGGTTGGAGCACCCGTAAAGGTGGCCTTCACCTCTGGCCAAACAGAGACATCGCGTGGATCGCACATGAGAAAGAGCGGCGCCACCTGTCCAAGCACGTGTGCCATGGCCACCAACCCGCTCTCCAACTCCACGGACGGCATGACCTCGGCCACGCGAGGTGGGATGCAGAGCCAGTACGCCGTGGTGTGGAACGTATCCTCGGGTAAGTGGATGTTTCCCCATCCCACGTTTTCGTGCGTCTGCAATTTGATCTTTTTATAAATAGTCGGTAGATAGGTGACAGCGACCTCGCCATGATTTCGTCCATCGGCTCCGTCGAAGCGCTCCAGCACGTTCACCTTCACCGCCTGCTCGGCATCGGTGTAATAATCCACGTCGACCTGGCGAACGAAAGCTTTTTTCTCCTCCAGGTCAAGCAATTCCACTTGATACTGCTGTCCCTCGTGGATATAGATCGCCTCTTCATGCACCATCGTGGGGGCCGAGACCCGGTCGATTTCGCCGATAACTCGGGCGGGAGGACCTTGATCAACAATGACCACGTTATCAGACGCGGCGGTTCGCAGGCTTACCTCTTGAGCGGGAAAGGAGTCCGACATCCAGTGCCAGACGCCGTCGACATGATGCGCTAGCTCATTCTCGGCGAGAAACTGCAGAATCTCCCCCGTGCTGTCTGTGCCGAATTCCTCTCCATCCTCAAAGGGCAACTCGAATGCCGCACACTTCACGTGGTTGACCAGAATGATGAGGTTGTTGGGGTCAATCAGTCCGCTTTCAGGGGACTGATCGAAGAGATAATCCGGATGGGTGGCCAGGAACTGATCGAGTGCGCTACTGTTCGCCACGAGTATAGCGAGGGATGATTCATTCCGGCGCCCGGCCCGGCCCATCTGCTGCCAGGTGCTCGCAATGGTGCCGGGATAGCCGGTTACCACGCAGGCATCCAGCGCGCCTATATCGATCCCGAGTTCCAGCGCGTTCGTTGCCACTACCGCCCGCACAGCGCCGTCTCGCAAGCCGCGCTCGATCTCCCGACGCTGAAGAGGTAAATATCCGCTCCGATAACCGCGAACAGCGTCCCGTTTACCGTGACCAACACGTTCGCGCAGGTATCCCAACAGTAACTCCACCCCCGTTCGGCTACGGGTGAAGACGATGGTTTGAATGTTGTTCCGCACCAGGTCGGCCGCGAGATCTCGGGCCGCCAGGCGGGAACTGGCGCGCAAGCCCAACTGCTGGTTCACCACAGGCGGGTTATAGAGCAGAACGTGTTTCTTTCCCTGTGGCGCTCCGTTCGAATCAATCAACACCACGGGCGCGGCGATTACTCGCTCGGCCAGTTCCGCCGGATTTGCGATGGTTGCGGAGCAGCAAATGAACTGCGGATCGGAGCCGTAGTACCGACAGATACGTCTCAGCCGCCGGATCACGTTGGCGACATGGCTGCCGAAGACGCCCCGGTACACGTGAAGTTCATCAATTACCACGTAACGTAGGTTCTCAAACAGACGAAACCACCGCGTGTGGTGTGGCAAGATGCCGGTGTGGAGCATGTCTGGATTGGTCACCACGATATGGCCAGCACTGCGAATCGCTTTCCGCGCGGTTTGCGGAGTATCTCCGTCGTAGGTGTACGTCTTGATATCCAGGTTCAGGGTGTCCACTAAATTATGCAGCTCGCTGACCTGGTCCTGAGACAGAGCCTTGGTGGGAAAGAGGTAGAGAGCGCGAGCCGTGTTGTCGGCCAAAACCGCATTTAGTACCGGCACGTTGTAGCACAGCGTTTTGCCGGAGGCCGTGGGAGTGACCACCACGACATTATTTCCAGCTAATATGGCACTGACCGCTTCAGCTTGATGCGAATACAAGCTGGTGATTCCCCGGTCCGCCAGGGCCGTGATGAGGCGAATGTCAATACCGGGCGGGAAGTCCCGAAAGGTGGCGGAACGCCTCGGTAATTCGCGATAGGCTGAGACGTTGGCCGCGATTTGCGGGTCGGTTAGGAAGCGTTCGACGACTTGATCAACGTTCAAATATCGGTTGTCCTTCTAGCTCTGCTCGCTGAGGAGCCAGCAATGTACTCCCCCGTTGCAGAATGATCAACGCTATGCTCCGGAGCACTGCCCACCGCACTTTGTAACTGTTCCTGGCGCAGGTCTTTGCCCAGACAGGCGGCAAGCAGCGCCATACGTATGAACAAGCCATTCTGAGCCTGACGGAAGTAGGCGGCTCTGGGATCCGCGTCTACCTCGACGGCAATTTCGTCCACCCGCGGAAGCGGGTGCATGACGATCGACTCCTGCTTCATAGCCGCAACCAGGTCTCGATCTACCACATACACGCCCCGAGCGGACTCGTACTCTTCGGTGCGGTTTCCGAATCGCTCCTTCTGAATCCGCGTTTGGTAGAGCACGTCGACCTCACCCGCTACCGCCCGCAAATCGGTTTCCTCCCGAAACCACACGTCGTGGCGCGCCAAATACTCTTTTATGTCGTCACGCATCCGCACGACTTCGGGTGCAACCATGTAAATCTTCGTGTTTCGATACTTGGCTAGTAGGTAGCAGAGAGAGCGCACCGTGCGTCCGTTGGCCAGGTCGCCCACCACGGCCACCGATAGATTGTCGAGACGTCCCAGATCTTTAAGAATTGTGTACATGTCCAGAAATGCTTGCGTCGGGTGCTGCCCGGTCCCATCTCCGGCATTGATAATCGGTGCGCGAGAGACATCAGCGGCGCGGCGGGCGGAGCCGCTCTCATAGTGCCGCAAGACAATGAGGTCGGCATAGCCATTGACAATTCGAATGGTGTCTTCGAGCGTTTCACCCTTTGATACCGAGGAGAACTGGCGGGCGTTTTCAGTTGAGATCACGGACCCGCCAAGGCGAAGCATGGCCGTCTCAAACGAAAACCGAGTCCGTGTGCTTTCCTCGTAAAAGAGGCTGGCCATGATATACCCGTCAAGCAGTTTGGCGCCTCCCTGGGCAACAATTCCTTCCATGGCGTGAGCCGTTGAGAAAAGCTCCTCGAGCATGCCTCGGTTGAAGTCCTGAGCCTCGATGACGTGATGCAGCCTCATGCACGTACTCCTGACACAACAGGGAGGTCGTGGTGACCTCCTTCAGTTACCGCTGCCCAAGTCGGGGCGGTATCCCCTCTCCAACGGGAATCGCTTCGCGTGGTCTTCTCTGGATCGCAGGGCGCGGACAGCCGTCGACCACCTCACAGATTGTAGGCATGTGTGCCTGCGACAGACAACGGCGCCGGCGCATCTGGCTATGATGGAGGAATGGAACAGCCTTTGCGCCGCGACCACTGCTCCTACCCTTTTGTCGAACGGGCGCCACGCCGTTCCGAAATCGTTCGGCGGTTTGCCCGGACCTGGACGGGTTTGTGAAAGACAGAATACACCTTCGACGGGCCTCACCTGCGGATCTCGACGATGTGCTGGAAATGACGCGTGATGTCTGGGAAGGAACAGATTACGTTCCTTATGTATGGAGGAGTTGGTTGGCCGATCCGCGTGGGTACGCGCACGTTGCCGTGCTCGATAGTAAAGTGGTCGGGTTGCAGCACGTGGACCTACAACCTGACGGCACTGCTTGGTTAGAGGGAATCCGTGTCGCCACTTCCGTACACGGACAAGGTATCGGTCGAGCGTTACTCGACCACGGGGTGGCCTGGGCACGAAATCTTGGCAGCCCAGCGGTCCGGCTTGCTTCATACTCGGGCAATGAGGCAAGCAATCGCATGGCGGAGAGCGCCGGCTTGCACCTTATCCACGCTTTCGGTCTCTGGTCGGCGCCAGCCGCCAAAAGCGGCAATAAGGCGCCGGTTCGGCTGGCTGGGCCATGGGAGGTGGACGACATTATGCGTTGCATTTCGACCTACCTGGACAGCACGGTCAAGGATATTCTGTACACGGAGGGCTGGACCGCCTACACCTTAACGCAGCAAAGACTGCGCGCGCTGCTGTCCCAGCATGCGGTGGCCGTGACGGAAGCCGGCGGGATCACGGGAGTCGTCATTGCCACTGCGACCGTGCAGCGGCCGGCGTTAAGGCTGGGTTTCTTGGCAGGGACGTGGGACGCAGCAGGAATCCTGGGAGCATGGCTGCGCAACCGCGCCGCCCTCGGCGGCGCCATGGCGGTGCGGGGTCCGCTCTCCGTGCCCGCTGGACTGACAGGTGCGCTGGAGCATGAAGGGTTCAGCCGCAGGGAGGACGCCACTATGAACCTGTGGGAGCTTAGGCTCAGGTAACCGCTCTATTTCCGCCCTCCGCTCGGCTCACCCAGTCACGCAATGCCGCTTCAGTGTTCCAGAATGCCAGATCATCCCATGGAATCGAATCGGGATGGAACGTGGCAAACTCCAGCGTCTCTTTTCCTCCACGCGGATGGCCCAGAGTCTCCGCCAGAAAAACCATGAGCACCGACGTGGTGGCTCGACGAGAGTAAACGTTGAGGAGCGGGCCAAGACTCACCGCGACGCCCAACTCTTCGCTGGTTTCACGGATAGCTGCCTCCTCCACCGTCTCTCCAAGTTCCATGTATCCGGCCGGGAAGGTCCAGGCTCCATAGCGCGGCTCAATGGCGCGGCGCAGGAGCCACACTTTGTTCTCTACCACTGGGATGGTACCAGCCACCAGGAGAGGGTTAACGTAGCGAATCTCCCCGCATGAATCGCAAACCAAGCGCTCTCGGTCTTCCTCTACCACGAATCGCTCGACCAGCCGCTCACCGCAGGCGGCACAGAACGCCGGACTAAAGTGTGGCACCGCAGACGTTCTGACGCCTGGTCTCGCTCACGTGGATCGATCGTGATAGGGCGTCCGGACCAGCGACGCCTGTACTCGCATGTGCTCGACCGAGCCAGTATCGGACCCGTAGCTGGTTGTGCCCACGTGGCTGATCACCAACGTGAGACGCTGAGATCTCGCGCCAAAGGCCTGGATAGCTAACCGCGCAGTTCCTCGCGGATCGAAATCAAACCAGTGGACCGAGGTGTCGGCAGTCGAGCCCGAGCCCTCGAGAACGGCCCCCACGCGAAAGCGGTGGGGAGCGCCTTTGACAGTGATCTGAAGAATGCCGATGGTCCTCGTTTGGAACTGGAGGTAGCCGTGGGCCCACAGATCGATAGGAATCCCAGGAGGTAGTGATCGGCGACTGTCGAAGGGGTATGTGCGAACCGGCGAAATAGCCCACGTTGGTGTCACGCGCCCCTTTACCAGCCCTCTATATCCGTAAACACCGGGCCCATTGAGCAGAGCGGCAACTCCCCAGTTAGCAAAGGTGGCAGCTAAGCTCGTGTGATACAAAGTGGAACGCAATACTTCGTCGATCGCGGGAAGACCGGGACGAGGGTTAGCGACGATACGGCGAGTGAAACTTGAGCCGTACTGCGCTCCCAGGTAGGTCATGAACAGACCGGCACGTCCGTATGATGTTCGCGCGTGATGGCGCAAAAAGGCGGTCCCTTCGTTAAGGGATGTTACCCGCCATCCAGGGGCGGCCGCGGCGGCAGCCATCTTCAGTTGATCGCGCGGCGTCCAGTATCCGTTCGCCACCTGCGCGTAAAAGGAGAGCCCCTCGTTTAACCAGTCGTCCTGCGGTAAGTACCCGTGGTCCATGACCCGAATTCGGAACTCGAAGAGATGTTGTAGCTCGTGCGCCACTGCTTCATTTTCTTCGGCCATCTTGTCCGCGTCCGGCATCATATCCGGCGGCCGAACGTAGAGGATGTTGGCGTGATTTGAGTGTTTCGGGTCGACGCTGTCGCCGTTCAGGGGGAGATCGTTTTCGTCGAAGTAACCGAGAACCATGCCTGAGAACGGCACTAATACGATGTCGACCTGGCCGAGATGTCGTGGTAAACCAAACAACTGCGTATCCGTGGCGAAGATACGCCGCTCGAACGCATCCACCATGGCGGCCACTTGCGTGGATGCTACCGACGCGCCCGCACAGCCAAACACGGCAACGTGTGCGCCCTGTCCCAATTCGTCGCACCCAAGATGCTGCCACCCGGACCCAACGAAGACCCAGAAGGAGCGGTCAGCCGCCTGTTCCCTAGCCCGTGCCGATTGCGGGGCAATAGCTTGGATCACGCACTGAAGCAACAGGGCGACCAGGAGCATGGTGGCGCCGCGGGCACCGATAGAACAACGCTTCCCGAGGATTACGATGTCGGCATCCCTCACACGTGCGGACCGGTAGCAGGCGTACTAATTTTACACTCGTACTCTGGTATTCCCAGGGCCATTGGTACAATCGGGCAATGCCAGCAAGGGACTGAACACCGACTTATGAAGAATACCACGGAATACGACGTGATTGTGGTGGGAACGGGGCATGCCGGCTGTGAAGCTGCGCTCGCCGCAGCCCGGATGGGCCGGCGTACCGCCGTCTTCACTTTGAATCTCGATAACGTGGCGCTCATGCCGTGCAATCCTTCGGTCGGTGGGCCGGGTAAGGGACACCTAGTCAGGGAGATCGACGCTCTTGGCGGCGAAATGGCCCGAAACACCGACCGGACCAGCATTCAAATACGTATGCTCAATACCAGTAAAGGACCGGCAGTTCAGGCGTTGCGCGCCCAGAATGACAAACGCGCGTATTCCCAGGCTATGAAGGAAGTGATCGAGGAACAACCGAACCTCGATGTCAAGCAAGCCGAAGTAGAAGACCTGCTAATCGAAAAGGAGACCGACGGGCCACGGGTAACGGGGGTGATTACGTCAACCGGTACTGAGTATCTCGCGCGCACCGTAATCCTCACCACGGGCACATTCTTGCGCGGTCGCATTATCATCGGTGACCAGGTCGTGCCGGCGGGCCGGGCGGGCGAGTTTCCCGCCGACAAGCTTTCCACCAGCCTCGCCCGCCACGATTTCCGGCTTGGACGTTTAAAGACCGGAACGCCACCTCGGGTTGATGGGCGGAGCATTGATTATAGCCTGACGAAGGGACAACCGGGCAGCAGCCAGCCGCTGTTTTTCAGTTACGACGCACGCCGCGCTTATCGCGCCGGAAAGGCAGCCTCCCCCAGTGCGGGCTCGCCGGTAGCCGAGTTGGGAGGCAGCGCACTGGCACGCGCCGGCGACTGGCGGGAGCAGATGAACTGTCATCTGATGCAAACCAACGAGCGAACACACGCCATTATCCGCGACAATCTCGACCGTGCTCCTATGTATAATGGGGGTATTACCAGCGCAGGCCCTCGCTACTGCCCTTCGATCGAGACCAAGATCGTGCGTTTCGCCGAGAAATCGTCGCATCTGCTCTTTCTGGAGCCAGAAGGGTGGCATACTCGCGAGGTGTATGTGCAGGGCGCGAACACGAGCTTGCCGGAAGACGTGCAGCTATCCATGCTGCGCAGCATCCCGGCTCTGGAAAACTGCGAGATCATGCGTCCCGGATACGCAATCGAGTACGACTATTTACCCGGATGGCAGGTAAAAGCGACGCTGGAATCCAAGCCCTTGCGCAACCTCTTTCTGGCGGGTCAGATCATCGGTACCACGGGGTACGAGGAGGCGGCGGCGCTGGGTATCATGGCCGGCATCAACGCGGCGCGTCGGGCGCGAGACGAGGAAGGCGTGGTGTTGCGGCGAGATCAAGCGTATATCGGGGTGTTGATCGACGACCTGGTGACACGTGAAATGGATGAGCCGTATCGGATGCATACTTCCCAGGCTGAATTTCGGCTGCTCCTGCGCCAGGACAACGCGGAACAACGACTGAGCGGTCTGGCGTACGAACTGGGACTGATAGACGAGGCACGCCACACAGAACTGCAGCGCCGTCAGCAGCAGGTGGGCGATATCGTACAACATCTGCACTCCTCCTGGCTGCAATTTAATGAGGAGACCACCGCAAAACTGGACGCGGTCGGATGCCTGCCGAGCAAGCAGAATGTCCGCGCCGGCGAGTTTCTGTGCCGCCCGGACGTGCGAATTAACCTTCTGCGGGAGCTTGGTTTTGTTCCCGCCGATGTGGTGGATGAGGTGGCCCGTGAGGTAGAGACGGTCGTCAAGTATGCTGGGTACGTGTCGCGTCAGCAGGGTGAGGTGGAGCGGCTGCATCGTATGGAAGAGCGACCGATTCCCCCGGTGGTGGACTATAGTGCTGTTCGGGGATTGCGAACCGAGTCGCGGGAAAACCTGACTCGGGTCTCTCCGCATACGGTGGGACAGGCGTCACGGGTGCCGGGCGTAACCACGTCCGATATCGCGGTACTGCTGGTGTATTTGGAGCAAGCACGGCGTCAAGCCGCGGGCAGTATGTGATGCGTGCACAGGTGGTCATGACTCAGGGAGATCGAGTTCTACTCTGCAGGCACCGCACTGGGGACCGCGAGTACTGGGTACTGCCGGGTGGGGCGGTCGAGGCAGGTGAGACGGCCGAGGAGGCAGGCGTGCGGGAGGTCTGGGAAGAAACCGGACTGGTGATTGAACTCACTGGACTGCTGTTTGTGGACGGACCACGGAGCGATGGTCCGATCCCTATTCGACAGCCGAGATATACCTTTGAGGGGCGTGCGGTGGGAGGCACGTTGAGCGCGATTGAGGAGCCGTTGGAAACACGAGGTGATAAAGGGTATCTTGCCGGAGCGGCGTGGATGCCCATGGAGTCGCCCCAGTACGATGCCGCCACGCGGGACACGCTGCGACTGGTAGGCGATGCGTTGCGGCGCGAATCAGTAGGGAGTTGTGGTACAGACTGATATGGACATATTCCATCGGCGCCGTAAAGCACGGCGAGTTCGCGGGCTACCTATAGCCCCTACTCCTAAACGGCACCTATCTCGACGGTTAGCTCTCTATTCAAATTTGAAGCGTGATATCGACGACCGTTCATCCGTTAATCCTTATAGAGTGGTGGCGGATGTTGGGATTCGTGGCTGAGAGCGCTGCTCTGCTCCTTCCTTGGCGCAACCGAGACTTACCGTGGCGGTGAAATACTGAGGAAGTGCCGGTACATCTCTAGAATAGGCATGAAGAGGCAGGATATCCATGAAACGCAGACATAGACAAATTGGCAGGCAGCGATGGATCGTTTGCGGCGTCCTGATCGCGGCGCTGACGATGGCGCTATCGACCGTTCTCGTAAGCCATGCAGCCACCGTTGTGCTGACCAAGCTACACATGACGGACCAGCCGGGTAGCAATAAAGCCGCAGTCGTTCACTTTTCGTCCGGCGTGAAGAGCGTCTACTTCGACTATTCGGTTGATGCACCGTATGCCGCGGATAACGGTCAGGTGCAGGTGTACAGAGGAGGTACGACTGGCCTAGTGCTGGCCACCAGTTCTCTGCTGTTCAGCGTCGGAGGCCAGCTCTATGCCCAGTTGCAGCCCTCCACCGGCGGAACCTGGCCGGACGGCTCCTACTGCACAGTATTGCTACTTGACGGGGTGCCCGACACGGCCAATGGACAAGCACCTCTAGCGTGGACCGTGGGGAATGTCAATTCGGTTCCTTGTCCAAATCCGAAATCGGCTGGACCTGGCAGCGCAACCTCTCCACCTGCTACGATAGCACCCTCCGGCTCGACCACGCCCACCGCGACGCCGACCGGCACAGCTACCGCTCCTACGCTGCTGAAATTCAGGGTCAGCTCCCACAGTGTGGTGCGGGCTCATCATTCCGGCAACGTGCGCGTAACTGTGAGCGATAGCTCCGGTCCGGTGGCCGGCGTCACCATCAAGGTCAACGGCCGTTCGGCGGGCATCCCGAAGATTATGAAGGGGAAGACCGGGGCCAAGGGTGTGGCAACGTTTCACAATGTCAAACCCTCCAGGGCCGGGAAGCTGGCCATCTCAGCGTCCAAGGCCGGCTACCACACTTCGACCTACACTCTTCGGGTAGGAGGATAAGCCGGCGTGCGCGCCCTCTCTCGCAGTCTGGGGGCCTGCCTCCTGCTGGCGACAGGCTTGCAGGCAGTGGGCTCTCCACGCGTCACGGCTGCTCGCGCCGAGCCACTCTCCTCCCTCGGTGTTGCTCTGGGTATTGGCCGAAGCGGTATTTACCGCATAACCGGGGCGACGCTGCGCGCACGCGGCTTCGACTGGAGCGGCGTCCGTGGGAGCGATGTCGCGCTGGTTTCCCACGGCAGGGCGGTCCCGCGCCTTGTTTCCACCACCGGACCATTAAGCGATAGTTCGTACATCGAGTTCTATGCAGCGTCGATCTTTACGTTCTATACTTCGCGAAACGTCTATTATCTCGAGGTTAACCGTCAGCTGGCGCTGGACGCCGCCGCGGTTGCCTCCTCCCCCGGTGCCGCGCTGCCAGCAGCGGAGTTCCTGGGGCGTTACCAGGAGTCGCGGCGCACGCTGTACGAGCCCATGGCTCCAAACGACCAGTGGCTCTTTGGCTCGGTGACCGCGATCACGCCCCCCAAACACGCAAACGTACCTACGCACCTGGATGCGATCATCAATCTGCCGGCGGTAGTGCCTCGCGAGCAGGCAAGCATCACCTTCGATGCGCGTGGCGCCGCCGACTTGCCAGGGCCACAGCCGCAGCACCATCTCATCGTGTACGTTAACGGCCACCAGGTGACGGAGCAAACGTCCTCAGCCTTTGTGGAAAAGGTTACCACGGCCAAGTTTCCCGCCTCCTGGCTGCTGCGAGGCGCCAATGTCGTCCGGTTCCTGCTGCCGGGAGACGTGCGCAACAAGACGAGCGACGGCCAGGACGTCAACATCGATATTATGGAGATTCGGACTTTTGCTCTGAGCTACCCACACGCCTTCGCCGCCGCCGGTGGCTCGCTAGCTGCCCAGCTCTCGGTAACGCCGCGCGTAGTGATCAGCGGCTTACGCGATGCTCAGATCAGCGTGTGGCGCGTGATAGCTGGCACGCCGCAGCGCCTCGCAGGCGTTGTGATGCACCGCGCGAACGGTGGCTTTCAAGCCGAGTTTGCAGCAACCGCCAAGGGCGACTATCGGGTTGAGGATGCCGGAGCGCTCCTGCTGCCCGTCAGTTTTACGCACGTCCGCGACACTGGATACCTGCTACAGGGACAGGGAAAACTGCTGGTTATCGGCCCCCAGAAATTTCTGCCTGCCCTTGCCCCGCTGGTCACTTATCATCGTAGCCACGGGATGACGGTCAAACTTGTGGACGTAGCTGATGTCTACACCAAGTACTCCGCCGGTCTGCTCGATGCCGCCGCTATCCGTTTGTACATTGCGGATGCCGAGAAACAGCTCGGCACGCAGTCCGTCCTTCTGGTCGGCGCCGATAGTTATGACTATCACCACTACATCACCTGCCGGCACCGCGCATATGACAAGAAACGCGGTCATTATGTTAAGAACGACTGTACCGGAAATCCCAACGATCGAGTCTTTCTGCCCTCTCTTTATGTCGATAACATCGACTTTGGCCGCATCCCCTCCGACTGGGCATATGTAGGCGCCTCGACGGTGGGTATCGGCCGCATTCCGGCGGTCAACGCGGATCAAGTGCGAGTCGCAGTGGCCAAGAGCTTGCTTTACGTGCGGTCCGCTGGGCGAACTCGAGCCATCTTTACCGCCGGTGGCGAGGAGCCGGACTTTGCACAGACCAGCGATGCTCTGGCCAGCCTCTTGCCCTCCTCCTACACCGTCGCCAAGGCATATAACAAGCCCACCGGCGCTCGGAAAGTGCGCGCTATCCTACGCGACGGCATTAACGGGGGCGCCAAGATCATCGACTTCGTGGGCCACGGCAACCTGGAGCAGTGGGGCATGCCGCCCTCCGTCTTGAACGTGGGCATGGTGCCTACGCTGCGGAACAGAACCCAGCCGACCGTCTTTTTCGGATGGGGCTGTCAGACGGCCTATGACGTTGACCCGACCGATCAAGCTCTCAACGCGCGCCTGCTCTTTGCCCAAAACGGAGGGGCCGCGCTCACCCTCGGTTCGACTGGTCTGGACAATGCGGATGTCCAGTCCGTGCTGGCCAAAGCCTTTTTCCAGAAGCTGTTCCATGATCCGGCTATCACCACAGTTGGACAGGCGCTGCAGGCCGCCAAGGTGGAGACCCTGGCCGCAGATCCCTCCGTTCAGCCGCCGGCCGATAGTTATGAACTCTATGGTGATCCAGCCCTGCCGGTGGGTCCGCTGCGAGGTACGTCGTAGCATGACGCCGCCGAAACTCCCAGGTGACCAACCGCTCGATAATCGGGATAAAAAGGTGGAGGGTCGCGCCAAGCGCCGCCGCTTCGTGCAAGGGACCCGGGCGTATACCCATGCCCTGACCAATAGCATCGCTCGGCGGACACAGCGGCCCAAGAAGTCGAGATAGTCCCCGCGGCACTATCGGGGAACTGTGCGGTATCCTCTGGAAAGGTGCATAGTCACGATTTCAGTGGCGTGATGTGAACAACCAGATCACCCTGCATCGTCTCCAGGCGAACCATGCCGTCCATCTCCCCGTCAGTGCCACCGACGATTGCCACCTGCGCTGCCCGGGTCACACTACTGATATCCTCGGCCGCTTGGGCCATGGCTTCCAACAACGCGGCCGGCTGCACTGAAAGGTGAATTCGGTCGAGTGGCGCGCTTAGTGATACGCCGTGCTCGCTCTTGTACTGACGCACGGCGGATGCGACCTGCACCAGTTCCTGTCCGGCCCGCTCCGCGCGCTCGTCGATCAGCGATTCATCGACCACCGGCCACCTCGCGCGGTGAATCGATTCGTGGACGGCAAAGAGACCCTGGTAGAGCTCGTCGGTGACGTATGGCAGGATCGGCGCGAAGAGCTTTAACACGATGAGCAGGGTGTGGTGCATCGTGAAGCGCGCGCCCGCATGCAGTACATTCGCGTCGTCGTACAGTCGCTTCTTGGCCATCTCCAGATAGTTGTCGCACAGGTCGCCCCAAAAGAACGCTTCAGTTGCGTTCTTGGCGCCCGTGTAGTCGTATGCCATGAAACTGGCGGTGATCTGCTGAATAAGCCGATTCGCTCGCGACAGTATCCATAGATCAGCCGTGGAGAACGGCGGTCGTTCCTGCGGAATCTGAGCGCCCGAAACAAAGTGCTCAGCAAAGCGAGCCACGTTCCACAGCTTGGTGATGAGCTTGCCACCGGCCTGGATTTTCTCTTCGCTGATCGTTGCATCCTTGCCCAGGCCGGTGCTGGCCGCCCAATAGCGTGCCGCGTCCGCCGAATACTTCTCCAGCATCTCCATCGGCGCCATCGGTCCGCCGCCGCGACTCTTGCTAATCTTGCCGGCGCCTTCCGCCGCCAGCCCCCAACCGGAGATGAGCGCCGCGTGCCAGGGAGTCTGGCCGAATTGGTACTGGCTTTTCACAATGGTGTCGAAGGTCCAGGTGCGAATTATGTCGTGCGCCTGGGCACGCAGCGAGAAGGGAAACACCCGGGCGTAGAGCGCTGGATCGGTGAGCAGACGCCCGCCTATCTGCGGCGAAACGCTCGAGGTGGCCCACGTGTCCATAACATCGCGCTCCGGTTCGAAGGAAGCGGTGCCGCATGAACAGGCTTGTTTAAGCGGTTGCTCAGCGGGATCGACCGGCAACTCGTCCTCCTGCGCGACCATGATCTCACCACAATCGGTGCAATACCAGACGGGGAAGGGCACTCCATAAAAGCGCTGGCGGGAGATACACCAATCCCAGTGCAGATTGGTCACCCACTCGCGATAGCGGGTCTGCATGTGCGCCGGGTGCCACGTAACCTGCTCGCCGGCTGTCAGCAAGGCCTCCTTGTGATCCAGCACCTGAATGAACCACTGAGGCATGACGATGTACTCTACCGGCGTGTCGCAACGCTCGTGGACCCGCACTGTTTGGCTCACCGACCGTCGCCCCACCAGCAGGTGCTGCTCCTCGAGTGCCCTGCTGATACGATCCCGCGCCCGAGCCGCTGGCTCTCCAGCGAACGGTCCAGCAATCGATGTCAAGCGGCCATGGGCGTCAAGGCCCTCGCGCAGCGGAAGATTATGCCTGTACCACCACTCCACGTCCATCTGATCGCCGAAGGTACAGCACATTACCGCTCCGGTACCCTTGCTCGACTCAGCGTGGTCGTCGTTGAGCACCGACACCCTGTGGCCAAAGAGCGGCACCGTCGCCTGTCGACCCACCAGCCCGCGGTAACGCGGATCGTCTGGATGCACAAACACCGCGACACAGGCCGGCAATAGCTCGGGACGCGTGGTGGTGATCTCCAGCGTATCCCCGTTGTCCAGCCGAAAGGGTAGGGTCACAAACTCGCTCTGCCTCTCCAGATCGGCTACTTCCGCCTGGGCGATGGCTGTGTGGCAGTGCGGGCACCAGATCGACGGCGCCCGGCGACGGTAGGCCAGCCCCTTCCGATAGATGTCGACGAAAGACGATTGAGACGTGCGCCGCGACAGATCGTTAATGGTGCTGTAGGTGTAACGCCAGTCGATCGACAGCCCCAGGCGCCGCCAGAGGGCTTCGTACTCCAATTCCAACTCTGCGCTGGTTTCCAGGCAGGCCCGAATAAAGGCGCCGCGCCCCAGTTCTTCCGCCGTCTTGCCCAGACGCCGCTCCACCAGCCGTTCAGTTGGTAGACCGTTGTCGTCAAAGCCCATGGGAAAAAAGACGTGATCACCGCACATGCGGCGAAAGCGGGCGATGAAGTCCGGGTGGCTGTACGAGTAGATATGACCGAGATGCAGAAAGCCGGATACCGTTGGAGGCGGTGTGTCTATCGAGAAGACTGCTCCATCCTCTTCGAGATCGAAGTCGTACACGCCGTTTTCTTGCCACCATGCCGCCAGCCGTGGTTCCGCCTCAGCCGGATCGTACCGCTTGCGTAAAGTCATTGCCCTTCTCCCGTCGCTCCCATTCGCTGAATAACATGAAGGCATGCCCTTTCATCCCTCTGGGGACGAAAGGGCATGCCTTCCGCGGTACCACCTCACTTCGTCAGGTGTATATCGAAGCCTGACGCGCTCTCCGTCGACGACGGCACAGCTATAACGGGCTGGCCCGTGCCGGTCTAGGCTCACGCTGGTAAGCTTCTTCGGCAGTCTATCCGGTTGACGTTCAGCACCGGGCCTTTGCGAGGAGCTTGCAGCCCATGGCTCCCCGTCTCTTAACCAGCCAGAAGCATACTGTTCCGGAGGAATCAATGTGCAGTTGTTGACCGGATTATAGCGAAGCGTTCCGCCTTGAATCGATTTCCATTGCCCAACTCAGTTCCCTGGCCGTACGTTTCGTGCCGCGGGAAGGGTGAGAATGGCAACCGTGCCCTTTCCCGGCTCGCTACTTAATGACAGCGAGCCACCATGCCGGGCAGCGATACTCTGGGCAATCGAGACGCCGAGTCCCGCGCCGCCCGCCTCACGCGATCGGGCTTTGTCCACCCGATAGAAGCGCTCGCCCAGGTGTGGCAGATGCTCTGCCGCGATGCCGACGCCGGTATCCCGAACCTCGAGCCGGGCCCGACCATCCTCGACCGCGGCTCGAACCACCACCTCACCGCCCTGATGGTTGTACTTCACGGCATTGTCCAGCATCACCAGCGCCGCCTGTTCAAGCAGTAAGCGGTCACCGATCACCAGTGCCGCGCCCTCGCGTTCCACTCGAACGTTGATCTGGCGCTCGTCGGCGAGCGGGCCGACCCGACGGGCTAGCGCATCGGCCAGGTCTCCCAGATCCACGACGTCATGCTCCAGTTGCGCCGAGCCCGAGTCAAGCCGCGCCAGGTTCAGCATACTATTCGCCAAATTGGCCATGTGGGATGTCTCCGCCACTACATCCTCCAGGATGAGAGTATCGTCCGGCGACAGCCGGTCGCGCCCGCGCAGTAGCACCTCCGCGTCGGCGCGAAGCATGGTAAGTGGGGTGCGCAACTCGTGAGAGGCATCGGCGATGAACTCACTCTGGCGAGTGTAGGCCAGACGGGCCGGGACGAGGGCTCGATTTGCCAGGAAGAAGCCGCCGACCGAGGCTGCGAGCAAGGCCAGCACACCGACCGCCAACAACAGATGCAGGAGCACATCGAGGGCATCGAGTTGTGCTCCCACCTGGGTCCCCACCTGCACCACCCCATACACATTGCCCGCAAAGTCAATCAGGCGGTAGTACCGCGATTCCACCTTTCCCAACACGGTACCGGTGTCCACGATATTGGTGGTCACGCTGCCGCTGCGCGCTACGCCGACGGCTATCGCCGAATTGACGTAGTGGGGCAAATTGTCGGGCAATTCGTACGGGGCTCTATGCGCGCCGGTCAGGTCATAACACACCACCAGCGGGTTGGAGCGCTCATCCGTGAAGGCAGGCGGCAACGGCGGCGACGCAATGCCAAACACAGTACTGCAGACTCGCGAGCCTCCCGTATGTTGCTGCTCCAGTTGCTGCTCCACAGTGGACAGGAGCGTTTCCCTCGTCTGCACAAAGACTACGATCCCACATAGCAGCAGTGCCGCCGCCAACACACCGCTGTACCACAGTGTGAGCCTCCACCGGATGCGGCCGAACATGACCGAGGAAAGAGTATCTGAAGCCGGGGCGCCTCGTCTCAGCACCTGTCGCAGCAGGCCGACCGCGCGATTCGATCGCATAGCTGTCACGCCCCGCATACGGACCGCGACCAGAGAAAGGTTGGCAGTGCTTCGATCATTCGCTACCCGGCGATCTTGTAGCCTACACCGCGCACGGTCTTGATCAAGGCCCGGTCGAAGCCGCGATCTACCTTATCTCGCAGGTAATGTATGTAGGTGTCGACCACGTTAGACAGCGCATCGAGGTCATACCGCCAGACGTGATCGGTAATCTGGGTGCGAGTCATGACCTGTCCCGGGTGGCGCATCAGGTATTCCAACAGCGCAAACTCCTTGGCCGTTAACTCGATAATGCGGTCGCCGCGGCGCACTTCATGGCGCACTAAATCGAGCGCCAGGTCGGCCACCCGAAGCTCGGGCGTGGCCTCAATGGCACGGTCTCGGCGACGGAGCAGCGCGTTGACCCGCGCCAACAGCTCCTCCATGGCAAACGGCTTCACCAGATAGTCGTCAGCGCCGGCTTTGAGTCCGGCCACCCGGTCCTCCACGGCGCCTCGGGCTGTCAACATCAGGACCGGGGTTTGCACCTCATACGAGCGGAGTTGGCGGCACACCTCGACACCATCCATCTCGGGCAGCATCACATCCAGGACCACCAGATCATACGTATCGCTGGCGGCGAGATCGAGTCCTGCGGCGCCATCATTGGCCACGTCCACGCTATGACGCTCCTCAAGCAAAACCCGCCGCAGGAGCAGGGCCAGCCGCTGTTGATCCTCGACCACCAGGATATGCATGTGATACCCTTCCTAACTATTACTGCGTCTCTCTCCCACTCTATGGGAGAGAAATGGGAAACCGATGAGAAAGTTAGCGCCACAAGCTTGTGACAGTCAAGACTAGACGCAAGAGGGTACCCTATAGCATGTCGTCACACGCATCATCAGAGGTAGTCAAAGCGCTTGCAACGACCGAGAACGGCCCGGTCTTCTCGGTCGTTGCACCCGTGTTCAATGAGGAGGAGACGCTGCCGCATTTTTATGAGCGGCTCGCGGCTGTCATGGACCAACTGGGGCAGCCATGGGAACTCGTGCTGATCAACGACGGCAGCCAGGATGCCTCATATACAGTAATGCGGGCGCTGCACGACCGTGACCCGCGGGTCATGGCGGTGGACTTCTCACGCAACTTCGGCCATCAGATCGCCATCTCGGCCGGGTTGGACCAGGCCACCGGCCAGGCCGTGATTATCATCGACTCCGATCTCCAGGATCCACCCGAAGTTATTCCCAACCTAATCGCGAGATGGCAAGCAGGCGCCGAGGTGGTGTACGCTCAGCGGAGAAAGCGAACAGGTGAGACGCGCTTTAAGCTGCTAACGGCCAAGGCCTTTTACCGCTTGATTGGGCACATCACAGCCGTGGACATTCCGCGCGACACCGGTGATTTTCGCCTATTGGATCGGAATGTTGTTAATGCCCTGGTCGTGATGCGTGAGCACCACCGATTCATGCGTGGTCTCTCCGCCTGGGTCGGTTTCCGACAGGAGGCTGTGCCATATGACCGGCAGGAGCGATTCGCGGGTATAACCAAGTACCCGTTGGCGAAAATGGTGCGCTTCTCGGTGGACGCCATTACCAGTTTCAGCCACGTTCCCCTCCAACTGGCAACCAGTTTTGGTTTCGTGCTCGCCGGTCTCAGCTTGGTGGGCATCCTGGTTGCCGTCGTGCTGCGCATCACACATGGCGCCATCGTGGGTCAGGCTTCGACCTTAATCCTGGTCCTATTCTTGGGCGGCGTGCAACTGATCTTCCTTGGCGTCATCGGCGAGTACCTAGGACGGATTTACGATGAGGTGCGGGCGCGACCGCTGTATGTCGTACGCGAGATATTGGGAGCGGAGAAGAAGTAGCGACCGCCTTTCCGCCTGCAGTACACTGACGGGCGATGCTGAGCCGTCTGTTTCCTGCGTTCCTGGTCCTTTTCATTCTCTCCTCCACGGCGCTGGCTCGGTCCGCGCTGTCTGAGCCACGACTGGCGCGGGCCTTTCCGCCCCCGCCCATTCTGGCCCGTGCCGGGCTGGCCCTGAATGCTGATAATGGCGTCGTGCTGGCGGCCAAGAATCCGCATCTTCATCTCCCTATGGCGAGCACCACCAAGATCATGACGGCGGTGCTGGCGTTGCAGTATGGCCATCTGAGCGATCGCATCACGGTACCGAGTTCAGCATTCGACTTTGAGAGCGATGCAACCGTGATGGGGCTACACACCGGCCAGATAGTGACGCTGCGCGATCTGCTTTACGGGCTCATGCTTCCTTCCGGCGCCGATGCCGCCAACGTTATCGCTATTCACTACGGCGGAAGCGAGCAGGGATTCGTCGCCATGATGAACCGGGAAGCTCAGCAACTGGGCATGCACGACACACATTACGCCAACGCTCATGGGCTGACCGCGCATGACCACTACACGTCGGCCTACGACATGGCGCTGCTGGCTAGGTACGCGTCGACCAGTCCCGATTTGATGAAGGTTGCCTCGACCAGAACGTACTACTGGGATGGCCATACGCTGACCAATTTGAATCGAGTGCTGATCTGGTACCCCGGAGCCGATGGCATTAAACCCGGCTTCACCGACGACGCAGGACTGTGCCAGGTGCTGGATGCGCGTCGAAATGGGCGCCACGTGGTGGTGGTGCTGCTGAACACACCGAACCTAGATACCGATGCCCGAAACATGCTGAATTTTGCCCTGCGCGACTTCTCCTGGGTGTTGTCGCGCCTTCCGGGCGACCAACCAAGCTGGGTTGAGAGCGGCATCGACGGTGCCGGACCCTTTTATTACTTTCCGGCATCGGGCCACTACGTGCGCGGCAGGTTCTTGCTCGCCTTCAGGATCGACGGCGGGCTCGCCACATTGGGGTTTCCACGGACCGAGCCCTTGCTGGAGCATGGCTCCCAGACACAGTACTTTCAGAACGGCGCGCTGTCGCTCGACTTATCAACCGGTCGGGTGAGCCGCGTGGCTATCGGCCTAACGCCGCTTCCGGTAGCGACCGTTACGCCACTTCCCACCGTCCCGCCTCCGCCCCTGCCGACCGCCACGTTGGCCCTCCCGCCCGTGGAGTCAACCATCGTGGTGCCCACCGCGTCGGTAACACCGGTAGCGAAATTGAAGGGGGTACGCGCCACCCCTACACCCAAGCCGCTGCCACTGCCGATTCTGACTCCTACGACAGTCGCTTCGCTGGTCACGGCTAACGTGTTCGTAGCCTACCAGCGCGCTCACCGAGCCATACTCGGCGCGGTTGCTGGCCAGATGCGGTACATCCAGGGATACCGCGTGCAGCTCTTTGCTTACGGGGCGCTGGCGTATCACGACAAAACCCGAACGCTCTTCCTGCTGCCCATCGGAGACCGGCTCCTGGTCGCCCGGCACTTTCTGCCCAAACACCCGGGCAATTCATATCCTGCCGGATTTGCTCCACTGTGGCTGCAGCGAACCGTTGGTTGGATCAGTCAGTAATCAGGCCGGTATCACGATCTGGATTCGAGTTGCCGCGTTCCTTCAGCTATCTCGGCGGTGAGCTGCTCGGTTCCCATCGGGGGGTGCCGCAACCAGGAGACAACCCCTCTCCACTAGCCTCACCGGAAGTAGCTGCGGTTCAATTTCGATCCTCCGGTGATGTCCACCTACGAGGCGCAACCGGCCTCCGCAATTGCCCAGGCCAACGCGCCGGCGGCCGTCGCGAAGTCCGGGTGATGTGCCTCTCCCGTCAAATTATCGACCCACTCGTGGATGGTAGCCGGCTGATCGCGAAACACAGACGAGATAACCTCCCGGGCACGGTCGAAGTCGCCGATTCGTGCCCACGCTACCGCTAGAAAGGACGTTATCCAGGGCCAGACACCTTCGTTTTGATAGTGACCGGGTGGATATTTTGATGGGCCTATCGCCTCCTGGGCAAAGCCCGGCTCGATCACCGCGTGTCCGAACGGTCCGCCCAGGGTCCCGAGTATCTCGAGCACCTGACGGGCGGGCTCCTCGTCGCACGCCCCGAACGCGACGAGGAGGGCGGTGTCCAGAGCGCGTCGAAATGAGACGCGATCCGACGCCACGAAGTTAGCATAATAGCCGTACCGGGTCATTAAGATACGGTTTGCAGCCGCGCGGACCTCGTCCCACTCACGCCGACAGAAATCCGCTCGCGCCCGATCTCCGGTTGCCTCAAAAATCTCCGCTGCCGCCGCGAGGCAGCCCAGCCATACCCCCTGCGAATACGCCACCTTTCCTTGCCTGAGCAAAATATCCGCCCAATCCTGGTTTGGCCCCTGCTCCAGTAAGTGGTCCCCATCTTCGTCGCGGCTGCGCAAATACGTAATGGCGCTCGCCGTTCCCGCGGCGAATTGGTGCATCAGCTTGTCGTCTCCGCTGCGGACCCAATGATCGTGTAGGGCGATAACCAGCCACGCAACGCCATCCAGATCGGCCCGCGTGGTATAAATCTCCCTCGTCCCCGCCCGGAAGTCGGGTGTCTGTATGTATACGCATGTTGGAAACGCCCCAATCTCTCCGTCTAACTGTTCTTTGCTCGGTCGAAAGCCATCCGAATCCGTCCAGCCGGCATGTGTCTTGTTTCGAAATACGAAGGTGCTGGGATCGGACTGCGCGGTAATCTGATATCCCCAGAATCGTTGCAACAACTCCCCCGCCAACTCCGTCTTGCCTAAGCGATTTAGCCCCAGGGTCGAGATTGCCGTGTCCCGCGCCCAGATCCCCAGGTAGGTCGGCCCGGGCATCAATATCCGGCCGATCTCCGTCTCCACTGTCTGCCGATCCAGCACGCCCGACACCGTGTCGAGCAAGCGTTGCATGTCAATCACTGAAACCGATTTTTCCTGCATGGTTGGTCGCGTCCTCGCCGGCTCAGCGCCGTCGGTCGCCGCCTTCTTCCTGGCGATGGCCGGTACATGCAGAGCATAGGTCATCCTGCCGGCCGGTCGTGGATGCCCTAGCCCTGACCTTTGTCTACGTTCAGCCAATGAGCCGATGGGCATCCGGGATGAATTTGATCCAGTTCGGATCGTACGCCCCGTGGAGGTGCTGGTGTACCCAGTAATAACGACTGACATGAGGCTGGGTCGGAACTGTCATGGGAAACATTCGCGCCTCGTCCGGCATGCGTCCCCCTTTCCGATGATTGCATGATTTGCAGGCGCTGACCAGGTTGTCCCACCGATGCGGGCCGCCGCGATGACGCGGTATCACATGGTCGATCGTCAACTCTTTGGGCTGCTTGCCGCAGTATTGGCACGTGTAATTGTCACGCAGGAAGAGTTCCCTGCGCGTCAGTTTGGCAACCGGGTGTACCCGCTTGATGAGATAAAGTAGGCGGATTACCGACGGGCAATCGAAGGCTCGCGTCGAAGTGTGCAGCACCGCCACGCCCAACTCGACCACCTCGGCCTTGCCATCGCCCACCAGCACAAACGCGCGACGAATCGGGCACACGTTGAGTGGCTCGAAGTTCTGATTGAGAACGAGGACTCGCCCGTTCACGGCCGGCAGCTCCACTTAATACAAAAACCGATGCCTCAGGTGATGGGAGGGCATCGGCTGCTCACAGTAGCATTCTATCATCGTCCCGAAATCGCTTCAATTCAGCCCTATACCTGTCCGGTCGTCCGCAGGCCAGCACGGCTCTTGTTCAGCCGCGCGTCCGGCCGGCGGCCCTCCCTCCCCGGCGGACAGTTGGCATCCGCAGCGCTAAGAGCCGATTCTGCACTCGATGTAGTGTAGGATTACCAAGCGCTGTCACACTTGCCCGGTCAGTCACGTTTTATCTGCGGATTGAGACAGAAACATGGAGATACCTGGTAAGTATTGAGGCGATGATAGCTGCTCTCGTGGAGGTCCGGCGAGTGCCGGAGGCGCAGGCTCAACCTGATGATCAGCTTGTGCAGTTGATCGAGCAATATGAACGACCTCTCTATAATTTCTTGCTGACCCTGCTGCGGGACAGCGATCTTGCCCTAGACTGTGCGCAGGACACGTTTCTCCGGGCGTACGAGAACCTGCGGAAACACCGACCGGTCAACTCGTCATGGCTTTATACCGTCGCTCGAAATCGAGCAATGGATCAATTTCGACAGCAACGGCGAATAGAACCGAACGACGATAGACTCGAAAACGTACCTGTCACGTTCGGGGTCGACAGTGTCCTGAGCGTGCAGCAGGTCATGGAACGGCTCTCACCCTCCGATCGAGAAGTACTGTATTTGTATGACATCGCCGGCTTCAGGACCGATGAGATCGCTGTAATGCTTGGCGTACGCGGTACGGCAGTTCGCCAGCGACTCTCTCGCGCCCGCGAGCGGTTCCGTGTGCTCTATGGAGCCGAGGCGTGACTCAGCACCAGCGATTTCGAGAGTGGCTCGCGTATCGATCGGAACTGTCGCCCAACGAGGAGCGGCAATTGGAGGAACACCTGGCCAGGTGTGTGGAGTGCCGCCGCAGCGCTGAGGGCTACGCGCGACAAGTGCAACTCTTGCGTGCCCTCCCGGACATCACGCCACCGCGAACGTTGGGGCTTGGCGTCATTCATCAGGCGCATCAGCCGCGCCCCCCATCACGCTGGTCCTTTGGACGACCTACATGGGGAGCCTTAACCCTCGGCTTTGGGTTGCTGGTGGTTTTGGCTGCGGTGGGCTTGCTACAGCGTCCACATGACAGATCGCGATCTGCCATGCAACACCCCGTGACAATCATCACCTCCAGCTCTTTTGGAAACAAACCGACCCCTCCATCGCGTAGGACCCCGACCCCAGGAAAGTCATCAGTGCGTGTCCGGCAAAGCGCGCATCACCCCATTCAGCCCGCCTCGGCCCCGAAAACATCTCCCCTTCCCGTACAGTCACAGGCTCCGTCGAACGCGTCGGTACCCACCCCCACGCAGCCATTTGCCAACTCTCCCCTCAATGGATCAGCGTCGGTTCTCAGTCAAGCGCTCGCTGCCACGCCAACTCCGACGCTCGTCGAAAATACTGCGATGCCGTCTCGCCGCACCGTCGCATCGCCCGTGCCGCCCGCATCCTCGTCGATTCATCGACGCACGGCGGCGAGTAAGACTCCGGCACGGGTGTCCGCTCCACCATCTCCGATCCCAACAACCCCTGCTCCGCTGTTCTCAGTTGAGCCGAGCACTTCGGCTCCGACGCCCAACCCAACTTTCTCCCCTGTTCCGCAGGAGACGGCAAGCCCTCCCGTCGTACGTCGTACCATCGTGGCGGGTCAGCGACCGACGCCGCCAGCGCCTATCGGCGCCGTCGTACCGGCCGCCACGACGCCAACGGCATCACCGATCAATGGTCCGGCGGTATCCGCGGTTCCCAGCTCAACTGCGACCTTCCCATCAGCGTCAATAAGCGCGCCAATAGCTTCCCCCAGCCCGTCGGCGACACCGATGCCCTGACGTCGGCACGCCCTCCATCTTTGCACCTTCCTTGCCTATCGTTCCATAATGCGGAAAGAGGGACGGCTCCCTCCAGAACTCTCCACCTTGTACTGACCTTTCTCCGTGAGTTGCCATGATTCCGCATGTGGAGCGTTCGCGTCCCCCTGGCAGAAATGACCAGTGTCCGTGCGGCAGTGGCAAAAAGTACAAGCGCTGTTGCCTTTTACACGAGACGTCTATCGCTCCAGAAATGCATTTGAGCGATGTGATAGCGCATCTTCGCGAGGCCGATGAGAGTGGCGACCGCCACGTGGGCATCGAAATTCTGGAGCAAGCACGGACCACTATTCGTGTGCCGGAAATCGAAACACTGCTGGTGGAGCGCTACTTAGAGCTGCCGGTCGAGCAGGCCGAAGTTCAACTACGCCAATGGTGGGAACAGGAGCATGACCGATTTAGCGGTGCTGGATTAGCTCGGGTTATGGCGAGCCAGGACCGCAAAGAAGAGGCCCTCACCATTCTCAACGAGAGCCAGGGGGCGGAGGCGTGGCCGGAATACTGGCATCTGCTTAGCACCCTACGGGAGGAGCAGGGGGACACTGAAGCCGCGGTAGCAGCCATGGAGTTATACACGCGGTTGTGCCCGGAGGATAGTGCCGCGTGGATGCTTCTGGCCGATATGCAACAGCGCGCCAATCTGAACGACCGTGCTTTGGTGTCGCTGCGTCGGGCGGGCGAACTGGCGCCGGGACGCATGCTTCCCCGGCTGCTGCGCGCGCAGATTCTTTCAGAGGAAGGGCGCTGGCGCGAAGTGCGGGACCTCTGCGAGTCTCTGCTGGCACAAGAGCCCGATGACACCATTCCAGCGATGCTGTATGCACTGCGTGATCTTCTCGCTCAGTCGTATTTCGTCCTGGGCGATTTTGATGCCGCGCGGGGTCTGCGGGAAAGCCAACTCAACGTCGAGCCAGACGATCGTGAGGCACGTTTCCGCCTGGCACATCTCGAAGCTACCGTTGGCCGCTATCGCCGGGCACTCTTGGTGTTGGAACCGTATCCAATTGACGATCTCGAAATGCGGGTGCTCGATATCCGGCTGCGATCTTTGTTGGCCCTCCATGAGTACGGGGAAGCAATGAGCGTGGCGGCTGATCTTGAGACGGTCGATCCAACGATCCAGGTCGTACCGCTGGTTCAGGCCGCTCAAGCGGCAGCGCGCAAGGAATACACATGGGCCCTGGAGCAACTCGAGGGGAAACCAGCTGAGCGATACAAAGACTTATGGTACAACCTGCGTCTGGAGTGCATGGCGCATGCCAACTCCTGGAGTGACATCTTGTCGGTGCTGAAAGCAATCGACCAGCCGGATGATGCGCTCCTGCTTCGTACTGCGCTGGCTGCCATGGCGTGCGGCAAGCTGGACGTGGCAGAACGACTGACGGAGAGGATTGACGACCAGCAGTCCATGGAAGCACGGTCGTTGAGCACGCTTCTAGGGCCACTGCGACAATACCGACGAGCGTCGGAGGTGCGACGCGAGCAGCAGGTAGATCAAGTAGAGAAACAACGGCGGGCCTCTGAAAACCGGGATTTGCGTCGACAGGTCCACGAAACGGAGAGGCAGAATAGCTTGTTGGCTCGCGCCCTGGCCGACTCGGAGGCTACCGTGAAACGACTCTTTTCGTTGATCGGGCCTTCTGGTGCGGGCATCGGCGCCGCCTCCTGGGAAGTGCAACTGCACGAAATCGCCGCTCGCGCCCACCGGGACGTGGTGAGCCAGGAACGTCAGCAGGCGGAGTCCCAACTGCGTGCCATGCTTGGACAGCGCGGTTGGGCACGCCTCTCGGAGAGCGTGCGCACGTCGTTGCGTGAGGGAGAGCGGCTCTTTGTCTCCACGGACGACGAGCGGGACTATGGATCTGCGCTGATGGGCTACGCTCGGGGCTTGGAAAGCGCGTTCAAAGAAGCCATTTTCGGCCCGGCAAGAGATCAGTGGCAGCGTGAACCGGGTCTGGTGGCTCGCTTGCAGGACGAGGGACACGATCCCTCACTCGGTCCGTTGGTCCGCTACCTCCTCCAGGGCGGTCATCTGACGCTGGGCAGCATGGCGGCGGCGCTCGACCGTATGGGTGACGCACGCCGAAACGGTGTGGCCGTCGGTCTGTTGCGCCAAATAACGCGGGTGCGCCCATATGACGAACGTGCGCTGGCTGACTGGAAGCGGACTGCCGAGCGCTTGAACGGTGCGGCCAACGCGCGAAACCGGCCGGCTCATGCCGCAGCCGTCAGTTGCGAAGAAGTGCGTGCATTTCGGGAACTTGTACTCGGCACCGACGGACTGCTGCGCGAGTTAAGTGACATGTAGCCCGACGTGTCTCGTTCGATGCCGCCGGTAGCCCTTACACGTGTTTAGCCGGGTAAAAGAAGGCATGCGGCTCAAGTAGATGGCCAGGGGTGGCTATAGTCGGTGGCGTATATGTCAGCGGGATGGGGTGAAAGGGAGTGGGCTGGATAGCGATGGCACGCTGCCAGTCCTGGGACGGATGAGGGATGCTCCACTTCGTGCCGCCGGCACCTGTTTGAACGGCGATGTCGAGTTGCTCCGGTTTACTCCCTGCTTGGTGCTGGACCACCAGGCGGTAGCGCGCACCATTCGACCAGGAAAATACATTTGGTGGGACCACATACTGCAGTGTGATCACGCGTGTCTGGCCATTCGGGACAATCAGATACCCGCAGAACATAGTTTTACCGTACGCCGGCCCCCCGGTCCATGGCTGGGTCCACCCCGATTGACTGATGAGCTGGGCTCCTGTCGGGACGTAGACGCGCAAAAACTCAGCGTAATCAAGTGGATTCCCCAACGCCCCAGCTCCGGGGCCAAGGCCGTGAGTGAGCAATGACTGGGGCACCGGTCCATTTGTATACGTGACGGTTACCTTTGACTGTAGCCACCGGTCAGGGCGTATTCGTACCTGATATGACTGCTGGATTCGCACATAGGGATTAATCTTGTTGTACGACATGTTGGAATCCACCATGTACAAGTAATCCGAAGTTGTAGGACGCACCATCCCATCAGCTCCCATCTGGTGGACGAGTTGCTGCTCGTTGGGTGAGGTCAAGCTGAGTTGCACGTCACGGGTGGCAACAGCTGAAGTGAGGCTCTGGAAGAGTTGCACCCACCGCGACGGCGAGAGGGTATTGAGGCGTTGAATCATATGGTGAGCCATGATCTGGATAAACTGCTTGGCCTCAGTTCCCGCATTGCGATATCGAAACGGTCCGGGCACCGGCGACCAGTGCGTGTAGTAGTCCGCAAGCTGCGCGATGTTGGTGCTGGTGACCCAGCGATGGTACTCAGGTGAATAGATCGGGCCGGTCGCGGCGAGCACATCGGCCGTGGCAGCAGGCGTGATATTGATCACGCCCTGAGGGTTAACATGGCGGTCGAGACTCAGGAGATAGCGTTCTATGCCGGCCGTGGTAGGAAAGTCGGGAGACCAATTGGCGTCGCGCAGGTACCAGGCAGGTTCATCGTTATAGATCAGCATGGGCTGCGGGGTGGGCACGGTCTCATTCTCCTGGTCGAAGCCGGTCGTTCCGAACTGTTGCTTGGTGATGCCGTCGTGGATGCTGACCAGCCCCACGCTACCGATAAAGCCACCGGTAGCCCGTAATTCGGCTGGGTCCTGATAGGCCAGAAAGTAGGTGCGACGATGAGGATAGCCGAGCAAAGCGGGTGCCAGCGAGAGCCCATGACACAAGCGCATCAGACCGGGCAACTGGTGGTCAATTGTGCGGAGCGCGGAAGACAAGCGATGCGAGCGGTAGGCTCGCAACTCTTCGCGCGTCTGCTTCGCATCGTTGAACAACTGACAGGAACGTGTGAAGCTGCCACGGGATGCCGCCAGTCGTCCCACCAGCACGCTGACCGAAACGTGCGATTTCGTGCCGCGCTGGTACACATTCAGGATCGGCTGCAGTCCCTGGAGCAATGGCATCATACCGGCCGTAAGTTGCTCGGCGGTACGCGCAGCCGTTGGAGCAGCGGCCACGTCCTGTCCGAGACGCGGCAGCCAGAAGAGACGCTGGAGCACGAACGACAGCGAGGACAACTTCGTGCTGGCCGAGTCGAAGTCGCGGTGCGCCTGGGCAACATGCTGCTGCGTGCGTGCCAACGCCAACTCAGGGGAAGCTTCTACGTTTTTTACGTGTAACTGAGACTGCGCCTGGCGCATCTCGTCGACCCCGTTTGAGATCGAATACCGCGCCGACCAAAGCAGCAGTGTCACCCCGATCCCGATTACCAGCAGCACAATAACAAGGGCGGGAAAAATAATTCGAAAACGCAAGAACGATCCTGTCTGCATGCGGGACAGCGTTCAGCGATGGCCTCTGTCCCGGCGTCAAGCGATACGACATGATTTGGCGGCACTCGCTGGACATATCTCCACCAGGTCGTGGCACATTCCATGATAGTTGGTCTTGACTCGATTCTTCACCCGGCTAGCCAGCGATGCTTGGAGTTGATTCAGCGGCCTCCAGCACATCATCGGCTTGCTATGTCAAACATTTGCGATTCTTACTTACTTCTCCGCATGGTCGTTCGCACGCCACTTACAGATAAAAAAAGGCAAGAGACTGACCAACGCAATTTTCTCGCGAACGATGAGCGGCACGTGGCGCAGATAGTCTCCTGGGTCGCGGCGAAAGTAGGCGTAGTGCCACCGCCAGTAGCGGCGTATCGGCAAGATGACCCAACGCGAGAGAACATGATCAGCGCGCTGCACGGCGAGCGTTTGCGAACGCGCCGCCGTATATCGCGGGTACGTGCGTTTGAAGTGCAATTCACTCTCCAACAACGTCCGCCAAGCGCGGCGGTCCGCCCATTCTTTAGGACGCGGAGGATGGACCACGACGGCCTCTCGCGCAAAGATGATCGGACCACGCTCCAACACCCGCATTGCCATGACCACATCTTCACCGCGAATTAGCATGGAATCGAAGCCACCCAGTGCCTGCAGAACGCTCCTTCGGTACGCCACATTGCAGGTGCGATACGGCTGGCCTCCCTCCAATTGTTCTATCTGCCGCGTAAAGGGCGTCATTGCGGAGCGCTCGGTCACTGTCTTCCCCTGCACGCCCAGCGCTTCGGGATGCGTGCGGAACGTCTCGGCGAGGACTCCCACCCAACCGGGATCGACCAGGCAGTCATCGTCGGTGAAGGCCACGATGTCTCCGACCGCTGCCGTGATGCCCATATTACGGGCGGCGCCCATCTTTTGCCAGGTCTGATATCGATAGTTCAAGGGCATGCCGCATGCACGGAAATGCTCGACCGCCGCCCGCGTGTCGTCGGTCGAGCCATCATCCACCACGACCGCTTCCCATCGCGGATACTCCGTGCGTTGGAGTGATACGAGCAATCGCGTCAGCATCGCCGAGCGGTTGCGGGTTGGAATAACAACAGTTACCAGCGGTTGCATACCTGCCGCCGTCGCGGGGCTCTGACGTCCCTCCCGGCAATGGCATTACGACTGTACTATCAACGTATCCAGGGAGACAACCAATGTCCACGTCGGAAGTACGTCGGCGACGAAAGCCTCGACTCGGGCACGTCGACCATTCCTACGGCTGCAGGTCAAACCAGAGGAAGCCATGTGGCGCGAGGGTAAGTAGGTACGGCAGCTCTCCGATGTCCGGGAACCGCACGCCGCCCACCATCTCGACCGGGGTTCGCCCCTTCCAGCGACGCAAATCGAGTTCGAGAGGCTGCGCGGAGCGTGACAGGTTATTCACACATAACACTGCGTCGCCATCGAGCACGCGCAGGAACGCGAACACGGAGGGATTGCTTGGATAAAGCTCCTTGAACTCCCCTTCGCTGAACGCGGGCCACGCCTTGCGCACCGCGATATACTGTCGCAGCCAATGGAGCAGTGAGGATTCGTCGCGCTGCGCCGCCTCGACATTGACGGCCTGGTATCCATAGATCGGATCCATAAGCGGGGGCAGGTAGAGTTGGGCAAAGTCCGCCCGGCTAAAGCCGCCGTTTCGGTCGCTCGTCCACTGCATGGGAGTACGCACGCCATCCCGATCAGCCAAAAAGATGTTGTCTCCCATGCCAAGCTCGTCGCCATAATAGATGATCGGCGTACCAGGGAGCGATAGCAGCAGGGCGGAGAAAAGCTCTATCTGCCGGCGGCTGTTGTTGAGCAGCGGAGCCAACCGACGCCGGATACCCAGGTTGAGTTTCATGCGCCGATCAGGCGCGAACTCGTTCCACATGTAATCGCGCTCCTCCTCCGTCACCATTTCCAGCGTCAATTCATCGTGATTTCGCAGAAAGATGCCCCACTGACTGCCGGGGGGAAGAGGAGGAGTGCGCGCCAGAATCTCCGTTATGGGCGCACTCTGCTCGCGCCGGAGCGCCATAAACAGACGCGGCATGAGCGGGAAGTGAAAGTTCATGTGACACTCGGGCCGGTCGGGCGTCCCGAAATAGTCGATGACATCCTCCGGCCACTGATTTGCCTCGCACAGCAGTATCCGGTTTGGGTACTCTCGGTCGACGGTGTCGCGCAGTTCGGCCAGAAAGGTATGGGTTTCCGGCAAATTCTCTCCGTTGGTGCCCTCGCGCTCATACAGATATGGGACTGCGTCTAGCCGAAACCCATCCATCCCCATATCGAGCCAATAGCGAAAAACGTCCAGCATGGCCGCGTGAACTTCGGGATTGTCGTAGTTCAGGTCGGGTTGGTGGCTGAAAAAGCGGTGCCAGAAGAACGCGCCTGCTTGCTCGTCCCAAGTCCAGTTGGAGGTTTCAGTATCCAGGAAAATAATGCGGGCGTCCTGATAGCGCTCGGTGGTCTCGGACCAGACGTACCAGTCACGATGAGCGCTCTTCGGTGAGGAGCGCGCATCTCGAAACCAGGGATGCTGGTCGCTGGTGTGGTTCATCACGAGATCCATGATGACCCGAATACCGCGGCTGTGGGCCTCGTCCAGCAGGCGGCGTACATCCTCGACCGTGCCGTACTCCGGGAGCACAGCGTAGTAATCAGAAACGTCATACCCGCCGTCGCACAGCGGGCTCTGATTAAAGGGGAGAAGCCAGATGCAGGTAACGCCTAGCCACTGTAAGTAGTCCAGGCGCGCGATCAAGCCCGGGAAGTCACCGACACCATCGTCGTTTCCGTCCTGAAAGGCCCGAACCAGAAGTTCGTAGAACACCGCCCGCTTGAACCAGTTGGGCCTATCGTCAAGTGGCTGCGGAGATAGCGCGGTGGATGGCGGCGGGATCGTTGCCGACACGATGCCAGGCGGGGTGTTGCCCTCCTCTATCGACTGCACCACGCGCCGCGGGTCGACTGGCGTCTCCACTTCCTGATTGCGAGCAATCCACTCCCTCGGGTGGTCTTCCGGATGCCCCTTGTACGCCATTGTCTCTCCTCGCGATGTGCTCCTACCCATTTCAGTTCAGTATGGAGCAGATGGAACGATGTCAGACCACGATGCTAATGTCTGTTTCAGTTGCAGGCAGTGTGACATCGCGTTCCCGGTGGTACTCGAGCACCTAGACCATGTACGTTCTCGAAAAAAGTAACCCACTTGCAACGCGGACTGATGGTAAAAATATGCGGCCCTACGGCGTGCTGATCGGAGTTGGCGAGGGCATAAAGGCAGATTTCGCACCCGGATTGGTCGTTGCTGGGTCCTCCTGATGTTGGTTTATTGAGGCCCTGCGCCGGCGCTTTGAACCGTGTGATTACGGCAATAATGCGGCTCTCGGGCGGCGCCCGATTACCGACGGGCCTGGCCCATGTGACATTGAAAAGATTCCCCCGTCCGGCGCACAAATGGCGGGCCAGGTTAACCTGGCCCGCCATACTGCGTGTACCGCTATCTGCTTGATGCAGTTACCCGTTAGTTTGGGTGATGGGTGCAGTCTGCGTGGCGTTGGCCGTGGCAGTTGACTGATCGGAGAGCACATTCGCTGCCACAGCGGCGTTCACCGGAGCAGCCACATTTGCGTTGATGAGGGACATCTCTTCGCGGTCAGGAAGCTCGGAAGCGTCCTGTGACTCGATCTCGTCCGTGGTCAATCCGCCCTTGTCGTCTTTCATGATTCAGTTCCTGTTGTTGAATGACCGTAAGTACGGGAGCTCCTGCGTTACGGGTTGGACTGCGTAATCGGAGCAGTTTGGGTCGCGTTGGCGGTGGCATTCGAGTTGTCGGACAGTACGTTCAGCGCGGCGGCGACATTCACCGGAGCCGCGACGTTCGCGTTAACCAGCGACATCTCTTCCCGATCGGGAAGTTCCGCTGCGCCCTGCGACTCCAGTTCCTCGGAAGTGAGCTCTGTCTTCTCGGTGGACACATCTCTTTCCTCTTTCTGTAACGTTCCCGGTTGGAGCAGTGCACCTGTCGCGGATACTACTGCACGGCAGTGTCAGGATTAGCCGTTGTTCTGCGTGATCGGGGCGTTCTGCACCGCATTGGCGGTAGCCGTCGAGCCGTCTGAAAGGACATTGGCTGCGACCGCAGCATTGACCGGAATGGCCACGTTGGCATTGACCAGGGACATCTCCTCGCGATCCGGCAACTCTGCCGCTTCCTGCGAGTCGATCTCCTCAGCGCTCAGCGTGCGATCTATCGTGTCTGTCATGTCAATCTCCTATCTCTGTATGTTTGAGCGTATGTTTCGGTGCTTTCCGTGGCTGCACCTGTCGCAAGTCGTTTTCCGGTATCAGCCGGCGGATTCGGGTCGATGCGGAGGATGGTCGGCGAACCGAATCGCCCGATCCGATGTTCCTTGCAACCACCGCGTTGCAATCGCCACGGACACTGAATTTAGTTCCGTTCGCTGGTTTCACAGCGCGCCGAGCGGGCCTGCGCACGCCTTGGATCGCGCTGCGTACCGTGTCGTCTTTACTCACCCTCACCTCCCTTCCGGTATCGAATCGCATACTCTATGCCAGGCCCCAGCCGCGAACCAATGGAAGACGCAATTGACGTGGTCGCAGTGTCAATCCGCCGCTTCCGCGTCAGTAAGCCTTCAAATTGCTTTACGGCCGTGCGTGCTAATCCTTTCGAGATTTGAAAAAACAGTGCCGCGCAGGGGCACGATTGTCGCTAAAGCAGCTACAGTCGAAATGTATTGTCTGAACCGGCGGGCGGGGTGAAAGCTTTGCGCTGTTGTGGCGTAGAAGAAGGATGAACGGATCGTATAACGTCGATGCCACTCACTGACGAGCAACTCGCCATGAGCGCGATGAACGGCAACCAGGAGGCGTTTACGGACCTGGTTACCGCCCATCAGGGAAAGGTTTATGGGCTGGCGCTGCACTTGTTGCGAAACCAACAGGACGCCGCCGATGCCGCACAGGAAGCCTTTATGCGCTGCTTTATGTCCCTACAAAGTTTTGATACCTCGCGCAGCTTCGGCGCGTGGCTCTATCGCATTGCTTATAACCACTGCCTTGACGTGCTCCGCCAGCGCAAACGGACCCCGCTGGTTGCCTCGTCGCGTCACGACGACGACCAGGAAGTTCCCGAAGCACCGGACCTCGGTCCCGGGGTTGAAGAGCTTGTGGAACGGGTGGAATCGGTCGAAACGGTGAAACAGGCGATGAACCGGCTCTCGGCGGAACACAGCCACATTCTGGCGCTCCGCTATACCCTTGATCTGTCCTATGCCGAGATCGCCGGCGTAGTCGGAGCGCCGGAATCGACCGTGACTATGCGGCTGTATCATGCCAAACGCGCGCTACGGACAGTGCTACGCGACCTGGGGGAGAGCAGTTATGCCTCATCCTGAATTTTGGCCATTGATCGACGCATATGCGGATGGCCAGTTGCCTGCCGAGGACTTGCCGCGCCTGGATCGCCATCTGCAGGATTGCGACGACTGCCGAATCCGCCTCGCTGGGGCGCGTCGGGAAGTCGCGTTGTTCCGCTCGGCCCTCGTCGCCGGCCCTGCTCCTGCCGATCTCCTTCAAACAATACAAGCTCGAATCAATAGCGAGTCTGGTCGAACTCGTCACCCAGTGGCAAGCGGCGTTCTGGCCGGAATGACTGCCAATGTTTTTACCGCCGCGATTTTAGTCGCACTCTCGGCCGGTTCGGGTACGTCGCTCGTATTGATGTCTACCGTTGCTCTGGTGGTCGCTCTTCTCTGGGGGGCCGTCAAAGGATTAGTGTTTGCCGCGATGCGAGAATGGCTGCCGGGGAACGTGCTGATACGGGGTTTCGTGTTCGGGCTTGGCGCGTGGGCCGCGTGGAACGCCATCGTGGGCGCAGTCTCTACTGCCAATAGTGGCATGCTGTTCTCCACGCCGGTGGTCCTGACCGTAAGCTTGATCCACTATGTGATATATGGACTTCTGATCAGTTGGTTCTACAATCTCCTCGGCGGTCGTACCAAGGGCTCCAGCCGCCCGCCGGGCGCGCTGCATGGCAGTCCCCTGCCGGCAATGTTGTTGCTTCTCGCCACTTTACTCGCCGGATCTACCGGGATTCTCGCGTCACCGACCCCCACAAACACCATAGGCGGCAGTCCAACGGCAGAAAGCCCGACGGTCAATCCAAACGCCACATCGGCCGATACTCCGACTGACACCCCCACGGTAGGACTTCCGGCTGGTTCCACTTCAGCGGCCACTTCGTCGCCCGCCGTCACCACGACTACCCCCACGCCGACTACGACCACCCCAACTACGATCACCCCAGCGGTGACGACTCCCAAAGCAACTCCCGCGGGTACTCCTACGCCGTCCACAACCACTGTGACGCCCTCTCCGCAGCCGACCGCAACTAGCAAGCAGAACGCTTCGCGGCGGATCCCAGAGTCCCGCCGACCAGTGCGGGACCAAGTGCGCGATGTACTGCCGACTGTACTCGCAGCGCCAACCAACCGGAGCGCATACCAGCGGGTTCGGGACGTGGCGGTGCTGCTCGACTTCCTGTAGTTGACACCTTTTGCGGTCGATGCCTATAATCGAACGCAAATCGAACTATACATAGCCGCCAGACCCTCAGCACGAGCCGAAGCAGGCTGTGGCTGAGGTTTTTCTTCAAAGGGGCGGTTTTGCGCGTAATTTTTTTGATTATGGGGTTCTGGAGACTCAGCGATGAAACGAACCTATCAGCCGAAGCGAATTCCGCGAAAACGCGAACACGGCTTTATGGCGCGGATGGCGACCAAGGGAGGCCGGCGGGTGCTCAAGGCTCGCAGATTGAAAGGACGCCACCGGCTCACGGTGTAGGTGGCATGTGATGCTGCCGAAACAGTTCCGGCTGACGCGGTCCAAAGATTTCACCCGCATCCGCCGCCTCGGGCGATCATCTGGCAATCGGCTGGTAGTGCTCTATGTATTGTCACAGCGTTCGGACGAGACGCGTGTCGGTTTCTCGGTTAGTAAGCGCGTGGGCAAAGCGGTGGTTCGCAATCGCGTCAAGCGGTGCATGCGGGAAGCGGTCCGCCGCCAGGTGCCTATCCTGCGTAACGGCCAGGATCTGGTTTTCATTGCGCGCCCGGGATCGTCGGGAGCGACGTACCAGCAGATCGAACACAGCATTGCGCACGTCCTCGACAAGACCGGCGCCGTTCGTCAACTCGTAGGAAGCGCGTGAAATGCGTAGACTGGTAGGGGGACTCATCCTGATGTATCAGCGTGCCATTTCGCCGCTGCTCGGCCCTACTTGCCGGTATGAGCCGTCATGTTCTGAGTACACGCGGATAGCTATTGAAAAGCACGGCGTGCCGCGGGGAATGTGGATGGGCTTGAGACGTATATCCCGTTGTCACCCGTTCCACGCCGGCGGCTACGACCCCGTTCCCTGAGACTGGAGCATCTTGTTGCAAAGCCTTTTTGGATTCATTACCTATCCCATGGAGCTCGGGCTGGTCTGGCTCTCGGTGGCCGTGGGCCACGCGGGCATCGCCATCATCCTTTTTACGATCTTTATTCGGCTGCTGCTGTCGCCACTGCAAATAACGCAGCTACGCAATGCCAAAGCGATGCAACGGGTGCAGCCAATGCTGGCCGAACTGAAGCAAAAGCACGGCAAGGACCGTCAAAAATTGACCGAGGCGACCATGTCACTCTACAAAGAGCACAAGGTCAACCCTGCCATGGGTTGCTTGCCGACAGTGGTTCAGTTTCCAATTCTAATCGGCCTATTTTATGGGTTGATCCACCTGGGCGCTTCGCCGACTGGCTACCCACACCCGAACTGGGCACAGTCAGCCTGCGACGGCCACAGTGTCAGCGGCTGGAACTCCTGGTACCATGTGTGTTACGCCATCAAAAACGGGGCTGGAAACGCGAAGGAAGTATTTGCACTCTTTCATGCGAATTTCCTCTGGCTGAGCAATGGTCTCGGGCGTCCCGATCCCCTCTACATTCTGCCGGTCCTCGCGGGCGTGACGCAGTGGATCCAGTCGCGGATGATGTTAACTCGCAGTACCGACCCGCAGCAGCAGATGATGAACAACCTAATGAACTTCATGCCGCTCATGATCGTGTTCTTTGCTACACGCTACGCTTCCGGCCTTTCCCTGTACTGGGTCACATCGACTGTCATCGGCATTCTCATTCAGTACCGCATCACGGGATTGGGCCTCTTACCGGAAACGCTCCGCGGTGGTTTCTTTCAACGAGGAGCGGGAGGTCTGGGCGGTAGCCGGGGCGGTGGTGGATCGCGTGTTCCGCGGCCCGACGGCAAACCCAAAATGCCGGGCGGTGGCATGACCACTCTCCCTAGTGGCGCTCGACCCCTTGTGCCTTCCGACGGAGAGTTGCCCGGCCAAAACGGCATCGTGGACAACGGGAGTGCAGAAGGGACATCGAGGGCCGCATCTGCATCAGTACGTCCGCGCAAGAGGGCGAATCGCGCCAGAGGAGGTACCAGGAGTGGTAGACGGGGTTGAGTTTTCGGGGAAAACACTTGAGGATGCAATAGCCCAGGCTGAACGACAACTGGGCGCTCCGCGCGACAGGTTGACGATCGAAGTATTGACGCAAGGAAGCCGTGGTGTTTTCGGCATCGGCGCGGAGGCCGCTCGCATTGCAGTACGTCGGCCGCAACCGGTGCAATTGGAGCAGGCAGTGGAAACGCCGATAGCACCGCCGGATGAAGCGCCGCTTGCTGTCATAGGGCGCACCGAGACGAACGGTGAGGCGGCGGATGAAACCGATCAGCCGTTCTCGGCGAGTCCGTCCAAAAGCGACAATGACCTGCCCGTTGACGCCAGGCAGGTACTGGCCGGATTGCTCGAGAGTATGGGATTCGACGTTGAGGTTACTGTGCGCAGCGACGAAAATCCGGTCATATTGGTAGTAAACGGCGAGAATTTAGGCGTGCTGATCGGCAGGCGAGGGGACAATCTATCTTCCCTTCAGTTCATGGTGAATCTGATTCTCTCGAAAGGCCGACGCGAGTGGCCGCGGGTGGTGATCGACGTAGAAAACTATCGAGCTCGGCGCGAGGAGTCGTTGCACTCCCTGGCGGACCGCATTGCGTATCGAGTCAGTCGCGGGGGCCGGCCGTTTACGCTCGAAGCCATGACGGCCAGTGATCGCCGTATCATCCACCTAGCCCTACGGGAGCGCGCTGATGTCGAGACGTACAGCATAGGCGAAGGCGCGGCGCGCCGTGTGGTGATCGCCCCGGTTCAGTCGGAAGCTGCCAGAAGTGCGTCCCCCGAGGCCTTTCGCGCCTAGCACTGGTCGCTCGCCATGGAATACGACACGATAGTAGCACTCGCAACTCCACTCGGCGAGGGCGGCGTCGGGGTTGTCAGGGCCAGTGGTCCGCTGAGCGCGCTGTTGGCCGAACGTCTCTTTCCGTCCGTTCCTCCTCCCTGGCCGCCGCGCCGTATGCGCCAGGGCACAGTCATTGATCCAGAGACAGATCATCCCCTGGACCGAGCCATGGGGTGCCTTATGGAGTCGCCTCGCAGCTACACCGGCGAAGACGTCTTCGAGATTCACTGCCATGGCAGTCCGTTGGTCCTGGAACAGGTAGTGCGTGCCTGTCTGCGACTGGGATGCCGCTCGGCGCGTCCCGGCGAGTTTACCCTCAGAGCGTTTCTTAATGGTCGCATGGACTTGAGCCAGGCTGAGGCCGTCGTTGATGTGGTCCGAGCTCGCACGAACGCCGGATTAGAACTCGCAATGCAGCAACTCACCGGCTGGCTTTCGCAACGCACCGAGCCCGTTCGTCAAGATTTACTCGGGGCGCTGGCCCATGTGGAGGCCATGGTGGATTTCGTCGAGGACGATATCCCGCCTGCACTGGACGCGTCCACGCTGTGCCGATTAAACGTTTCGCGTGAAACTATTGATACACTTCTCGACGGAGCGGAACAGGGCATCGTACTGCGTGAAGGAGCTACCCTGGCGATTGTTGGCAGCCCAAATGTAGGCAAGTCCAGCATCATGAACGGCCTGTTAGGAATGGATCGTTCGATCGTCACACCTATTGCCGGAACGACTCGCGATACAGTCGAAGAAACGCTCGAGGTACGGGGCGTGCCCTTCCGCGCTATTGATACCGCGGGCATTACCGACACAACCGACATAGTGGAGCAGGTTGGCATCGAACGCAGCCGGCAAACATTACATGCCGCGGACGTGGTGCTCCTGGTACTTGATCGATCTCGCCAGTTCTCCCTACAGGACCATCTGGCCATGAATATCGTGGCGGCGGCCTGTGAGCAACGCACTGCGGACGGCCGCGGACATCGACTGGTCGTGGCTCTGAATAAAGCCGACCTGCCGGGTGCCTTGCAGGTGGATGGAGAGCTAGACGGTCTCTCGCCTGTGGCGATAGTTGACAGTAGCACTGAGGTTGCAAATGGACTGGACGCCGTGCGCGGCGCGCTAGAACACGCTGCGGTGGGGAAACGGCGCCATGAGTTCGTGGTCGGCAACGTCCGCCATCAGGACGCACTTCGCCGAGCGTCGACCGCCCTCCGGGAAGCAGGTCGAAGTCTACATGCTGGCACTCCGCTGGACCTGGTCTCCCTTGACGTGCGCGCAGCGGTCGCTGCTCTGGGGGAAATCAGCGGCGCCCAAATGGATGCTGAACTTCTGGACCGAATCTTCCAAGACTTCTGCATCGGCAAATGACCGGTGCCCATCGAGTGCATTTCGATGACGAGGGCAAAGCACCTCCTGGCCGCCACCGCCAACATCGCCGTGAATCAGTGCGTCCAAGACCTAAGAGCGTACTCTGCAGAACTCCCTTAATGGCCGCATCCGCAACTGCCTCCACAACAGCCGCCATTCGTGGCCCGAGTTGGCGCAACCGGATCGTCCGCACCGCCGACCATTGCGAAACTTGATACGACGCGCCGAACGTTGTGCCCCGAGCAATGGCGGCACTGACCGCGATCAGCCACCGCTAGATTTCGAACCAGCGTGTCGAACTTTCGATTGCAGTCTTTGCACATGTATTCGTAAATTGGCATCAGCACTCCATGTTTATGAAACAACCTGGCTCCCCAATTCTGACGAATCGATGCGGGCAATTCCAAAGAATACAGTGAACCAGGGAGGAACATGCTGATATACTGGCCGTGATGGTAAATGACGAACTTGGCCACAAGATTCGGTCGAGACTCGCACGTTTTTTGCCGCAGATGAACCATCGGGTGCCGGGCCCTTTGTTGTTGCCCCAAAACCAGCTTCAACTACCGCTTGCGAGCCCGCTCCCGACCAGGAAAGGCATCAGTGGCAAGTCTCTGCGGAATCAGGAACGAGTCGACTCGTTACAACGGGATCTGGATGTATGGTTTGGCAACCCGTCCTTGTTGCGCGAGGCCTTAACGCACCGCTCGTACTTAAACGAAATCAATCAGGCGTGGCCCTCCAATGAGCGACTGGAGTTTCTGGGCGACACGGTCCTTGGATTGATCACTACAGACTATCTCTTCGGCCGGTTCCCAGACCTCAGCGAGGGGGAACTGACAAACCTCCGATCCGCCCTGGTGCGCACTGAAACGCTGGCGCGCTTTGCCCAGAACATAAATCTGGGGCAATATCTGTTCATGGGAAGGGGGGAGGAGATGAGCCAAGGACGGCATAGGCCGGCCGGCATGGCTTGCGCGTTTGAAGCCTTACTCGGCGCCATCTATCTCGATCAGGGCTATCCAGCGGTCCAGGACTTTGCAATGCGGTTCATTGACCCGGAACTGACGCAGGTAATCGAGGGCCGGCTGCACAAAAATGCCAAATCTACACTGCAGGAATTCGCACAGGCACGGATGCAGCAAACTCCGACCTATCATTTGATCGACGAGACCGGCCCCGATCACGCGAAGTCATTCACCGTTGAGGTACGAGTTGGCACTCAGGTGTTGGGCCATGGGCACGATCGCAGCAAACGGGGTGCCGAGCAGTGCGCAGCCGAAGCCGCGCTTGAGCAGTTGACGTCCGACCTTCCGACCGTCTTTACTAGCGCCGTGTAGGGACGGAAGGCCTGCTTTAGCGGTATGCGCCGCCATGCCCAGCGGTGGCCGGCCGTTCGCGACTCTTGGGAACTCGCATCACGCTGATCCCCGCTATGGCAGCAGTGTAAGCTTGCCAGGTTCCCCGGCGTTTGCCAGAATATATCGTACCTTTTCGACATCGCGATGCATCTCGGCGATTAAGGCCGAAACGCTCTCGAAATCGCGTTCTGCTCGGATGCGATCAACAAACTCAAGTTGCACCTCAGTGTCGCGGAGATCGCCGGTGAAATCCAGTACATACGCTTCCACCGCGATGGCTGTTCCTTCAAAAACGACGTTATAGCCCACACTAATAGCTGCTTTCCGGCGGCGCCCGTCGGCTCCCAAATAGGCGGCGTAAATCCCGATCGCCGGAAGCTGTTGGTAAATCGGCGGCAGCACGTTTGCCGTGGGAAAGCCGAGTTCTTTGCCGCGTCCAAAGCCGGCAACAACTGGGCCGCCGAAACCGGGATAGTGCCCGAGCATCTTTGCCGCACGGGCGACATCACCCACCGCCACCAGCTTTCGCACAGCCGTGCTGCTGATCGACTCTGTCCCGAACAGCTGCCGCCCCACCACTTGAACCTGAAAGCCCGCATCCAGCCCGGCCCGTTCAAGGAAATGCACATCGCCCTCTCGTTTGTAACCGAATGCAAAATCTGCGCCGGTCCATATTTCGACCAGATGTACGTGTTCCAGGATTGACGCTAGAAACTCACCGGCAGAAAGGGACGCAAGCTCCGACGTGAACGACACAGTGACCAGAGCATCGATTCCCAGCCCAGCTATGATGCGAGATTTGGCTAGACCGTTCGTCAATTGAGACTGCCCCGCTCGCAACACCACCGACGGTCGCGGATCGAAGGTGATGACCATGGATTGACATCGTAGTTGCCTGGCTCGGTCGACGACCCGCTGAATAAGGAACTGGTGGCCGCGATGGACACCGTCAAAAGCGCCGATGGTCAGGATGGTTGGCGCTTCACGATTCAACGCAGCTAGGTCGTGCACCAGCCGCACGGACTACTGCCTTGCCCCGGTAAACACTCGCACCGGCTTGATCTGCCTGCCCGATGCTTCTCCCAGGGCCAGTAAAGTTCCGTCAGTCCGATAAAGGCGCACCAGACCATCCGTCTGTCGCTCCGCCAGAATGGGTAGTCCGTGTTGCACCCGTTGCGCGTCGACCGCGTGAAGCACCGCTGCCGGTAATTCCAGCACCGCTCGATCCAGCGGCTCCAAACATTCCTCGATTGACGCCGCCGACTCTAACTCCGGCAGTGTATAACAGGCTTTTGCGTGAAATGTGCCGCTCGCCACGCGTCGTAGACCGTGGAGGTACCCGCCCACGCCAAGCGTGGCGCCGAGATCACGCGCCATCGACCGAATATACGTGCCGGATCCACACTCGATGCTAAGCATGAGGCGTGGAGGAGACCATGCCTGGACATGGATTGCGTAAACCTCCACCTGTCGCGATACGGGCTCCACCGGCACACCCTCGCGGGCAAGCGCGTACAGTTTTTCGCCACCCTGTCGTACCGCCGCATACGCCGGGGGCGTCTGACGAATCGACCCCACGAAGCTCAGCAGACAGCGCTCGATGTCTGTTCGGGTGAGGCATGTGACGGGCGTCACGTTCTGCGCGGGAGCTTCCGCGTCGTCGGTCGCGGTGAATGCGCCTAGCACCACTTCAGCGCAATAGGCTTTCGGCGCTGCCATCAAGTACGAGGACAGCCGCGTTGCCTGCCCTAGCATCACCAGCAGGACGCCGGTGGCCAACGGGTCCAGCGTCCCGGCATGCCCTACTTGCCGCTGTCCTGTCAGTTTTCGCACCCGGGCTACGACATCGTGCGAGGTCCACCCAAGAGGCTTATCGACCGGGAGAATGCCGGAAATCAAGGCAGGGTCAGGCGGTCGAAAACCTCGACCAATGTCGCGCGAGCGCGCGGATATGGACCGGGAATCGTACATCCAGCGGCCTGGCGGTGGCCGCCGCCATCGAGTGTGGTAGCAATCGCAGACACATCGACACTCGGGCGGGAACGCATGCTCACTCGCATCGCACCATCCTCAGTTTCTTTGAGCAGCATGACGACCTCAGCCTCTTGCACGCCTCGAAGATACTCCGCAATGCCTTCCGTTTCGTCCACGGTTGCACCACATTCGCGCAGCACTTGCTGACTCAGGTGCGCGAAGATGATGCGGCGCTCGGTGTCCAGTTCGGCGGCGCTCACCACCCGACCCCAGATTTGAGAGGCAACGAACCGTTTGCTTTCAAAGAGCTGAAAGGCGATGCGCTGAATGTCCGCTCCCTGCTCAATCAGGTGGGCAGCCGCAACCAAGGAGCCTGGCGTAGTGGCTCCATTGCGAAAGGATCCAGTGTCGCCCACCACGCCAAACAGCAGCGCATTAGCTGCCTCCGGGCCGATAGTTGCCCCCAGTTCACAGAGCAGCCGGAAAATAAGTTCTGAGGTAGACGAGGCGGCCGCGTCTACGTAATTCACTTGACCGTACAGCGGATTGGTGCGGTGGTGATCGATGTTGAGGACATCGGTCGCAACGAAGCGGTGGACGTTTGCCGTGTAGATCTCACCGATTCGCTCAATACTGGCGGAATCAGCGCAAATGATCAGGTCCAGCGGCTCAGACGGGAGCTGGACTCCAATTGACTCCGCCCCTCGCAGAAAGCGCGCATACTCCGGCACGGCATCGCTCAAGGCAGCCGTCACGTCTTTGCCCAAAGCTTCCAGGCCATGCGCCAGGCCCAACACCGAGCCGATGGCGTCGGCGTCGGGGTTAACGTGCGCCACCACAGCGATACGTTGCGCCGCTGCTACGGAGGCGCCTGTCTCGGCAATCGATTGGCTGCCCGGCAGGAGAGAGAGAATCACGCCTCTTCCCCTGCTTCGAGTTCCTGTATGATCTCCAAAATACGAGTACCCCGTGCAATCGACGTATCGAGCTTGAAGACGATGTCGGGCACCGTTCGAATTCGCAGCCAGTCTCCGATATCGCGCTTGATGAGCCCCTTCGCACGCCGCAAGGCGTCCATCGTTTGCTTTTGTTCAGATTCGTCACCGAGCACGCTGATAAACAATGTGGCGCGCGTGAGGTCCGCATTCACTTCTACACCGGTGATGGTGATGAAGCCGATCCTTGGATCTTTCAACTCCTCACGAATGAACTGGCTGGCACGACGCTGGATTTCCTCGGCGACGCGTTCCCGGCGGCGCTGGCTCATCTGTTTCTCCTCAGGACACCCCTCAGGATGTGGGTCGAGCGGCAGCGGGTTTCAACGAACCCGCTGCTGCCCAAATGCCTCGATGACATCGCCGTCTTCAACCTCGTTGAAGCCTTCGATGACGATGCCGCACTCATATCCCGACTGAACCTCACGCACATCTTCTTTGAAGCGCTTGAGGGAGGTGATGCGTCCAGTTGTTACCACCTGGCCCTTCCGCACCACACGCGCCGCATCGTTGCGAGTAATGGTTCCATCGGTGACGTAGCAGCCGGCGATAGTGACTCTACCCGACTTGAACACGGCCCGGACTTCGACATGACCCAGCACAACCTCCGCATAAACCGGATCAAGCATGCCGCTCAACGCGACCTCGATGTCCTCGGTCAGTTTATAGATGATGTCGTAGTACCGAATCTCAACGCTTTGTTCCTCTGCCGCTCGCCGCGCGCCGGCATCAGGCCGCGTGTGGAAACCGACGATGAGGGCGTTTGAGGCCGTTGCCAGCAGCACATCCGATTCGGAGACAGCTCCGGTCGCTGTGTGCAGCACGCTCACACGAGCCACATCCGTGTTCAACTCTTTGAGTGCGTGCTCCAGTGCTTCGATCGATCCCTGAGTGTCCGCCTTGATAATCAAGTTAAGCTGCTTTACGTCACCCGCCGCGATCTGCGACATGATGTCGCCAACAGAACGCGTTGAGGACAGTCCTTCGGCGCGCTTCTGACGACCGCGCTGTAACGAGACGGCGCGGGCCATCTTTTCGTCTGCCAACACCTGGACCTTGTCGCCCGCCTCGGGGACCGCATTCAATCCCAGCAGCATGACCGGTGATCCCGGCCTGGCGGTCCGCACTGTCTTGCCTCGGTCGTCAAACAGGGCGCGCACCTTACCAAAGGCGCTACCCGCCACCACGATATCTCCGGGACGAAGCGTACCGCCCTGAACGATAACTGTCGCCATCGGGCCGCGGCTGCGGTCCATATTGGCCTCGATCACGACACCAGCCGCTGCCTTGTCCGGATTCGCGCGGAAGTTGCCGATTTCGGAGGTGAGGAGGATAGTGGTAAGGAGATCGTCAAGCCCCTCGCCGGTTTTGGCGGAGACCGGAACGAGTTCGATATCACCGCCCCACTCCACCAGATTTAAGCCTTCCTCATTGAGGCCAACCTTCACTCGGTCGATATTAGAATCCGGCTTGTCGATCTTGTTGAGCGCAACAATAATTGGCACATGTGCCGCTCGTGCGTGCGCGATTGCCTCACGGGTCTGCGGCATGACGCCATCGTCTGCCGCCACCACAATGATCGCGACGTCGGTTACTTGGGCGCCCCGGGCACGCATGGAGGTGAAAGCGGCGTGCCCCGGCGTATCAAGAAAGGTAATCTTATGTCCATTTTTCTCGACCTGGTAGGCGCCGATGTGCTGTGTGATGCCGCCTGCCTCCTTCGCGGCGACATTGGAGGAGCGGATCGCATCCAGTAGTAGAGTCTTGCCGTGGTCGACGTGGCCCATGATGGTAACGACCGGCGGGCGATCCTCAAGCAAGGACTCGTCCTCGGCGGCCTCAACCTCTCGCTGTTCGACCTCTTCCAGGATCGGAGGCGCCTCGGTGACATCGACCCCCAGATCACCGGCCACGATGGCCGCGGTCTCGAAGTCCAACTCCTGGTTGATTGTCGCCATGATGCCGTTCTTCATGAGCGCCTTGATAATGTCCACCGGCGTGAGGTGCATTCGCTCCGCCAGCTCTTTCACTGTCAATGCTGCCGGTAGCTCAACCGTGGTTGGCACGGCCGGCGCCGCTTGTCTCGGCGGAGTCTGATTCGGGGAGCGGTGATGAGTTGTCTGCCCTCGACGGCCACTGCCGCCGCGTCCTCCGCGGTTTCCACCGCCTCTATACGTTGTTGCCATTCTTACCTCTCTTCGCGGTCTGTCGACCTCGTACCGGCGACATTTCTGGCGCCGCTGAAATCTCCGTGTGGTGGAGATCCCTATAGTCGTTTGGTTGGTCGAACCACCTGTCCGGCCATCGCGGGTACCCGCGTGGGAACTTTGTGCGCGGGAAGCGTTTCCCGCGCATAGGAAAACAATTCATCCCAATTAGTTGGAGAAACCGTTATATCCAGCGCGTGATTGAGCGCTCGGCGTTTTTGCCCGCTTTCGAAACACTCTTGCGCGGGGCAGAAATACGCGCCCCGTCCGTTCTTTTTACCGGAGCGGTCAATCTCGATGCGATCATCCGCCACGCGAACGACCCGAATGAGTTCGCGCTTGGGCTTGGTCTCGCGGCAAGCCACGCAGGACCGAAGGGGGACATGCTTCGTCATGGTTACTCCTCCTCCTTTGCTAACACCGGCACCTGTGCGAGCAGCTCTTCCATGGTCGCTTCATCGTCTTCCGCAACGACATCGGCAGATACCCGCTCATGTGGGCTCTCCACCATCGGCTCGGCCACCACCTCCGCTTCCCGCTGCAGAGCCACGGCGTCGGATTGCTTCTTGATATCTACCCTCCAGCCGGTCAGCTTGGCGGCTAGCCGAGCGTTCTGTCCTTCCTTACCAATGGCTAGGGAAAGTTGGGCGTCAGGAACCGTTACCACGGCTCGTCGCTCACTTTCGGTGACTTCGACCCCGAGCACCTGTGCGGGACTCAGTGCATTTGCTACAAAGCGGCCAGGATCCTCACTCCACTGCACAACGTCGATCTTCTCACCGTTCAACTCGTTGACCACGTTCTGAATGCGTACGCCGCGCAGGCCCACGCAGGCGCCCACCGGGTCGATCCCTTCTTGACGCGCAGCGACGGCGACTTTTGTGCGCGAGCCCGGCTCACGCGCAATCGCCTTCAACTCTACGGTGCCGTTAAAGATCTCGGGAACCTCGACCTCAAAGAGCCGGCGCACCAGCCCTCGATGACTGCGAGACACGGTCAATTGCGGGGTTCGCAGACCCCGATCGACCTTCACCAAATAGACCTTCAGGCGTTGGCCAATACGGGGGCGCTCCCGTGGCACCTGCTCTTGCTCCGGCAGCACAGCCTCCGCCTTTCCCAGGTTGACAATCATGCGGTGCTGTTCCACCCGATTTACGGTGCCATTGAGCACTTCACCCTCGCGATTGGCGAACTCCTCAAAAATGAGGTCGCGTTCCGCTTCCTGAATACGCTGCAGAATAGTCTGCTTGGCAGTTTGGGCCGCGATACGTCCGAAGTTGGGAGGTGTTACCTCGACTTCGATCGTTTCGTTGAGCCCGGGGTGATCTGGGTACGCCTGCGCGTCCTTCAACGAAATTTGAACCGACTCGTCCTGCACCTCAATCACCACCGCTTTTTCGGCGTATACATGGAACTCGCCGGTCTCCGTGTCCAGATGAACCCGCACATCCGGCACCTGGCCGTGCTCGCGCTTATACGTCGCGCCTAGAGCACTCTCGACCGCCTCGATAATGACATCCATGGGAAGGTCCCGCTCTGCCGTGAGCGCGCGTATCGCCGTTACCAATTCCGTTTTCATGCCGCTCCCTCCCATGGCGAGTGGGCTTCGAGCGTGGAAAAGGCTAGTCCTCAAAAAGAACTAGCCGTTGGACACACTCCGTAAAGAAAAGAGAAGTGGGCCTAGCCGCACTTCTCACATGCCGGGTACAAACCCTCTATCGAGTACTTGATTATAGCAGATTGCCGCGTAGTGTCTTCCCGGCCCCGGCTCGTTCCGCGAATCGTCTGCAACGTCTGCCGCGCACGGCGATTATGCTCAAAGCGGCCGGAGCTATTGCTGCTCCAGCCGCTTCTCACTGTGGGGAGATGAGGCGTGCTGAGCCAACTTCCCCTATTCAATTATTGGGGCTCTAACCCTCTTTACTATGCGGCTCCCGTTTTTCTTTCACATCAGTAGAAACACTGATCTCCCACAAACCGAGAGTCGATCCATGCTCGTTATGTCACCTGATATAGTGGAATGCGGTTCGCCTGTGTGATCTGCTCTTTTACCCTCTATGATTGACGCCACTCGCCTTAAATCCGTGCCCACCCGCCCAGGTTGCTATCTCTTCAAGAACGCCGACGGCGAAACTCTGTACGTCGGTAAAGCATCCTCGCTGCGCACTCGTCTGCGTTCGTACTTTAACTCGCCCAAGCAGCAATCGGTGAAGAACCAGGTGATGCTGGCGCAAGCGGTGGACTTCGAGACTATCGTCACTGACTCTGAGTTGGAAGCCCTGATCCTCGAAAACAACCTGATCAAGGACCGTCACCCGAAATACAACGTGATGCTGCGCGACGACAAGCAGTATCCCTATTTATGTGTGACGTTGCACGAACCGTATCCACGCGTCATTAAAGTGCGCCGCACGCGTAAGGACGGCTCCGCTTACTTTGGCCCCTACGCCGATACTCACGCACTCGGTGAAACGATTGGAGTACTTAAAAAGCTGTTCCCCTATCGCTCCTGCGATCTGACGATTCCCGATGCAGCGCAGCACCCGGAACCTGTTCTGGAACGTCCCTGTCTGGAATACTTCATCAAACGCTGCGTTGCTCCTTGCGTCCGTTATGCTGATCGCGCGGAGTACATGGCCATCATTCAGCAGGTGCTGCTCTTCTTGCAGGGCAAACACGACGAGGTGTTGGGACAACTACGTGAACAGATGAGCCGCGCGGCGGAAGACACGAACTTTGAACGCGCCGCCCAGCTACGGGACCAGATCGTCGCGGTGGAGCGGAGTGCGGAGCGGCAGAAGATTACGTCGGCGCGGGGTTCGGACCAGGACATCATCGCCGTGGTGCAAGAGGGCACCGATGCCTGCGTCGAAATCTTCAACGTGCGAGACGGCAAAGTGATCTCGCAGGACCATTACCTGCTGGGGGCTGCGGAGAGCGAGCCAGGTGAGGTGCTGTCCTCCTTCGCCAAGCAATTCTATGCCCGCGCCCTCCACGTCCCCCGTGAGGTTCTCCTGTATCATCCGATAGAGGATTCCGCTCTTTTGGAAGAATGGATGACATCGCTGCGCGGCGGCAAGGTATCCATCACCGTCCCGGTGATCGGCGAGAAACGCCGGTTGGTGGAAATGGTTGCCGATAACGCACGGCAGGCGCTTGAGCAACACAAGCTGCGCTGGATGAGTGACGAACAAAAAACGACGGGCGCACTTTTAGAGTTGCAGCAAGTGCTGGGGCTCCCTAAACTTCCCAGCCGTATCGAGTGCTATGACATCTCGAATATTCAGGGCACCTCCGCGGTCGGTTCCATGGTGGTTTCCGAGCGCGGCAAGGCCAAGAACAACGAGTATCGTCGCTTCAAGATCAAAACCGTGGAGGGTGCCAATGACTTCGCCATGATGGCGGAGATGCTGGCGCGCCGTTTCAAGCGCGCCGAAACCGACTCAACCGACGAGAGCTTCGGCGTACTACCAGACCTGATCATCATCGACGGCGGCAAGGGTCAACTGCATGCGGCAGTGGACGCGCTCCGGGCCGCGGGACGAGAAGCGATCCCCGTGGTGAGTCTGGCCAAGCGACTGGAGGAAATGTTTGTGCCCGATCGTCCCGAGTCAGTCCTGCTACCGCGCACCTCTCAGGCGCTCTATTTGGTGCAGCGAATCCGAGATGAGGCGCACCGCTTCGCCGTTACCTATCACCGCAATGTGCGTCAGAAACAGGCCGTCACCTCGCAAATAGACGGCGTTCCCGGCGTCGGTCCTGCCCGCCGCAAGGCGCTGATCAAAGCGTTCGGCTCGGTGCGAGGCATAAGGGCCGCCAGCGCGGATGAAATCGCCGCCGTGCCGGGCATGACGACCCGCCTGGCGGAGACGGTCAAGGACCATCTGGGCGCCGTATCCTGACTGCCGCTCGTTGACCTTCCCCGCCGACGGTAGGTAAACTCAAACGTTCGGGGGCGGCTAGCTCAATTGGCAGAGCAACGGACTCTTAATCCGTGTGTTGGGGGTTCGATTCCCCCGCCGCTCACAACTTCCACTTCCCGATTTTCGGCCTGTTGGCGCCATTTCTCGGCTGATCTCGCATCAAGCACGTGGGCCGCCATCAATTCTCGTCTCACCCTTTACCCCTTCGTTCACCCCTTCGTCTCCCGAGGCCACCCGAGAAGGGCAGGGGGAGCCGTACACATGTCCCTGTGGCTCAGTTCGTTAGCACCAAGTGAATACTGCGAATGCCGCGGTTACCCCGCACAGAGTCCAAATTCAGGAGGGGTATCTCTTTGCTTTCAGTGAACCGGGTGAATAGTGCGAACCGATTCCGTCACACATTGCGCCACACAAGTCGGAGATATCGCGGATCTCGGCCGTAATCACGCGAAGGGATGAGTCATCTTTTCCCGAACCCGAGATACGCCCCTACTCCCAGTTCTTCTCGATCTCGCGCCAGTGCTCGCGCGTGCCGTCCGCCACGAATTTGAGCCACGTCAGCACATGTATGGCATTAGTCCCCTTAGAAAACTGGCGTAGGCGAAGTAGAATATCGTCATCGCCAAGTTGGCGTAGCGCTTCACTGTAGTGCCAAAACCGGAGGATTGGACCGTTGTCCGCTGTGTAGTTGCTGATGGCAGTACAGGTGGAGGAGCCGAAGATTGGTGCAGGTATCGCGGCCACCCCGGCTTCGTGGCACGAGATGGTGCCTCTGCAGTTCCTCATCGTTGAAGAGCACCTCACTGCAGACTGGGCAGCGGTAGCATTGGCGTGCGGCGATGGTGCGGTCACCGGGTCGAATGGTTCGTGCTGTGAGCCGGGACCGCCACGCCCAGTAGCCGTGAAGCTGCGGATCATCCGGACTGGCCGTACCACGGACCAGAATGTGCCGCTCGATGGGAATCCAGGCGAACTTCAGGAGGTACGCTCCCGTCCGCTTATCCCCGAACACCCAACGGTCCTGTCGCCGTGGGTTGAACCGTTTAAAGTAAGTGGGCTCTGTCCATCCCCATGACTTGGAAGGATGGCTGCGGTTGCTGTAGCGAACCTGGCGATGGAACATCTAGTCGTCCAGGGCGTTGAAGGTGTGCGAGGCCACCCCGATCCTGAAGTAGTTCGCCCAGCCCCGAATGATCGGATTGAGTCGTCGGAGGATGGCCGCGACGTTCTTCCCTCGCATCTCCCGCCATGCGCCTCTCAGATGGGAGCGGATGCGGAGCACTGATGCCTTGCTGGGGGTAATCAAGAGCTTATACCCCGAGCGGGTGTGCTGGTTGCGGTACTGCCGGATGGTGAAACCCAGGAAGTCGAAGCCCTCGGTCAGATGGATGATCCGAGTCTTGTCGACGGAGAGACGCAATCCACGTACGGCAAGCCACTCCTGTAGCATTGTGATGACCTCCACCGCCTCCTCGCGTCACTCACAGAACACGACGAAGTCATTGGCGTAGCGAACCACGGCCCGCGAGGAGACGATGCGGCTCCAGCCGTTCCGCTTCACGCCCAAGGCTTCTTCCATGCCATGTAGCTCCACATTCAGGAGCAGCGGGGAGATTACGCCGCCCTGCGGACTTCCTTCCTCTGTTGCGTGTCGGCCCCCTTGTTCCACGTACCCCGCCTTCAGCCATTGTTTGATCAACTCGCGGCCGGGAACGAGACCATTGGTATCGAGCAGGAGGTCATGGTCGAGGTGGTCAAATGCTCCCTCGACGTCCGCGTCTGCGGCCCACTTCTTACGACCACCCGGTCGTGCCAGGGTGTAGATGCGCGCAATGGCATCGTGGCATCCGCGACCCGGCCGGAAGCCGTAGCTCGTCGCTTCAAACCGTGCCTCCCAGGCTGGTTCCAGCACATTCTTCACCATGGCTTGCAGGCAACGATCGGTGATGGTCAGGACGCCAAGTGGACGGACCTTCCCGTGAGCCTTGGGAATGTACACCCGCTTGACAGGCCTGACTCGCCAGGACTGGTAGGTTCCGAGGGCATCGATTAACTCCCCTCGTGCTTTGGGTGTCTTAACGATCACCTTGTCGACGCCGGCCGTATTCTTGCCGTGGTTCGTCTGCGTCACCGGTCGCACGGCCAGGAGTCGATCGGCGTAACCACGCAACATCAGCTTCTGCAACGACCGGACGCGCTTCCAGTCGCCCTGTTGTGCTGCTCGAAAGATTCGCTGCCGCAGAACGCGCACCCGTCGATTGGTCTGACGCCAGTTGACGCTGTTCCAATCCGTCGGTCCGTTGGGTCCAGTTGTACGGGATTCGCACATCGACCTTCTCCCGCCGTTTGCATTCCTTGCCGCGATCTTCGAGTGATTCACCAGACCCACGTCAGCACCCTTTCGGGGTGGGTATTACCCTATCCGGCAGGTTATGGCTTCCCCGTGCCTTTCGACTGCCGGCCTTCGGTTCTTGGGTCTTCCTGTCCCACTGAGGGATTGTGCCGCCCTTGTAGTTGGCCTACTGACCTGCGTCCTTGCCATTCAGACCTCATTGGGGTTTCCATGTTCCGCACTCGTGAGATACGTCTGGGACGGATGCCGTCTATACCCCGGGGACCTGGTGTCTCCAGCAGGTGTGACACTGGCACCTGCCCAATTGGCCCAGTTATGCCGTCTTGGTCAACCATCATCCTGGCATCGTCTACATCACGGAGCCTCAGCAACGGTTCACTACTGTTCATCCTTTCAGGCTTTCCCTCGCCCGGTTTGCCCGGATGGTTTAGCCGCCCCTGAGGCGCATTATGTGGATTGCACGAGACAGGCCCACGCAGTTAGAGATGAAAGAACCGCTCCCATCTCGCTGCGGAGGCCCACCTCATGGCACTCGTGCACGATGTTCCACTGGCCGATCTGTTTCTGCATGTCTACGTCTGGATCGATGATGCCCTGCTGGACGGGACGCTGGTCATCCCCCCTCGGCCGGGTCCCGTGCCGACGTGCAGCGACGCCGAACTCCTCACCATCGCGCTGGTTCGGCACTTGCTGGCTCGTCCGAGTGAGAGCGGCTTCCTGGCCGAGGTCCGCCGGGACTGGTCGAGTTCCTTTCCGTCTCTGCCACACCAGAGCGAGGTCAATCGGCGGCTTCGCTGGCTATGGGGCGCCTTTGAACAGTTGCGGCAGCATCTCCTGGAGACGCTGCCATTTGACGGCTGGCAGCAGATTGATACCAGCGCCGTGCCAGTCAAACACACCAGCCGCGTCCGCGGTCCCGATTCCTGGGTTGGTCCCGGGAACATGGGTGCGCGCTTTGGGTGGGATGCGGCTCATCATGAGTGGTTCTACGGTTTCCGGTTGGCTATCCGCACCGACCTGGAGAGCCGGCTGGTCCGCTCGTGGGGCATCGTCCCGGCAGCTGTCGATGAACGAGCGGTGGCCGATGACCTGGTGGTGGGGGCGATCCTGGATGGGCTGCTGCTCGACGCTGGGTTTCGGAGCAAGCCCTGGGCCGAGCAGTACCGGAAGCACGGGATCCAGGTGGTGTTTACGCCCACCCGGACCGAGCGCCAGCACCTCTCGGCTGCTGCCCGTCGACCGGTCGCTGTCCTGCGCAATCGGATTGAGACGACCTTCGGGGAGATCACCGAGCAACTCGGCTTGGTCCGCCATCAAGCCAGGTCGTTCGCTGGGCTGCTCACCCGAAGCGGCGCCACGCTGCTTGCCCACACCCTGCTCCGACTCAACCTTGTTCAATTCACATAATGCGCCTTAGATGAATCTGCTATTGGCTCGACGAGCCGTGGAGCGGACAAGACCTAGACACGGAGAAAAATGGAAACCATCTTCAGCTTCATCATTCACCCCATGGAATCTGGACTCGCGTGGATCTCAGTAGCCGCAGGCAGTGCAGGCATTGGCATCATTCTCTTCACTGCACTCGTGCGCCTCGCCCTGTCACCGCTACAGATTGCTCAACTGCGCAACGCACGAGCAATGCAGCGCATCCAGCCGTACCTCCTCGAACTGCGTCAGAAGCATGGGAAAGACCGACAGAAAATGGCGGAGGCGACGAGTGCGCTCTACAAAGAGCACAGAGTGAATCCGCTCATGGGATGTTTCCCAACCGCGCTGCAGTTTCCTGTTTTGCTCGGTCTCTACTATGCATTGACCCACTTGGGCCTGTCTCCACATGGCTATCCCGCTGCCGTCGCGTTCGCTGGAACAGTCTGCCATGGAATCGCAATCCACAGTTGGGGGCCATGGTTCGATGCCTGCTATGCGATCAGTGGAACACGGGCGGATGTAGCACACGTCTGGGCGCTCTTTCATGCGCAATTCCTCTGGCTGAAGCAGGGACTTGGTGAACCGGATCCGCTGCATGTGTTGCCCGTACTTGCAGGGGCTACTCAGTGGGCGCAATCGCGGATGATGCTGACGAAGACCGGCGATCCCCAGCAGCAGACCATGAACAGGTTGATGCACTTCATGCCGTTGATGATCGTATTTTTCGCTTGGCGCAATTCCTCAGGACTATCCCTGTACTGGGTAACGTCGACGTTGATCGGGATCGCGCTTCAGTACAAGATCACTGGTCTCGGATTGTTGCCTGATACAATACACTCCGTGCGCGCATACTTCTCGACGATGGCTCCAGGACGGCGGTAATCATCGACTGACCCGCGATCCAGGACGGCTACTTGGTAACCGTACAGACGGCAAGACGACCTCACGTGCCACATAACGCTAAAGAAACAGTGCCGCATAATTCTGGAGATGACACCGCCGGCGCCCTCGTGGTGGGCAATCGACGGGTCGCGGAGATGTTTGCATGTGGCGATGCCGACGCACTGGTTGGAGTGCGTGTCGTCGACCACGTCGTACCAGAAGACCGACAGCGCGTCATCGAGGATCTGCGACAACGCGGCACCCTTGCCATACCGCAGAGCAGAGCGACCGAGTATCGTTTGCTGCGCCGGAATGGCTCGGCGTTTCCAGCTGATCTTGATGGCTTCAAAGAACTCAACGATACTTTCGGCCACGATCTGGGCGATCACGTCCTCCAGCAACTCGCCCACCGGCTCCAAGCGACGTCCCGTTTCTCGGATATGGTGACTCGACTAGGCGGGGACGAGTTTGGCGTGCTTCTACCGCGAACGGATGCCGAGGGCGCGATCCATGCGGCGGAGAAGATACACGGCGCGTTGCGCATCCCGGTCGAAGTCGATGGCCAGCATCTCGCCATCGATGGCAGTATCGGCATCGCCCTCTACCCGGAGCACGGTCAGGATGCCATGACGCTGTTACGGCATGTTAATGTGGCGATGTACCGCGTTGTTTCCATTAGAGACACGGAGGTAAGGAGCTTTCCTCATACAATTCGGCACCCGAGCACTCATCGCTGTCGCCATACTGTCCAGGCTCAATCCGTTAGCCTACGGCGCAAGTCCAGCAGCGTTCAATCATGTCCACGGCTCGGTGGACGCGTCGCGGATGGCTCGCATCCTCCACATCGCAGCGCTCCGGCGATGCGGGAGCGCCGGTATCGAAATTGCAGAAGTAGATTCCTTCGGAGCTGCTGGGCATGCAGTAGTGACATACCGCCTTCAGAACATCACTCAAAGGCCGTGTATGCTTCGTGGCTATCCTCGTGTCCGCCTGCTCGACCAGAGCTTCGCGCCTCTACCAACGCAACTCCATCAGGGTGACGGCTATATGACCCATGAGCGTCCACAGAGCGTTGAACTCACGTCAGGAGGGCATGCTGTGTTCCGGCTGGAGTTCCTAGACGTCCAGATACAAGTACGCGGATGGGCCTGCCGCCATGTCCCGTATCTATTCGTCTTCCTACCCGATACAAAGCTTCCGATAGTGACGATTTCGGACAGTCGAGCAATGACCTTTACTCCTTGCAGCCCAGTTGTGTCGGTATCGTCATTCCACCAGCGCTGATAACCCGCCGGCTTCCCACGTCTCAAGAAACGACCGTTTTTTGAGACGCTGTCAGCCTGTCTTAGAAACGAGATGCAGAGTTTCTGAACAGGTGCGACAATGACGTGCGATGAGCACGAGGTATGTAATGCACGGCTACGATATCGATCCACGAATTCTCCGTCGAATTGAAGAACAAGCTCGTCAGGCTTTCAAGACCATTGAGACTATGAAGCAAAATAGTGTGTTGCCCGACCCCGAGATGATTGAAAGGCTGGCCGACGAAGCGAGGCAGGCATACGAAGTTGCTAGGCAATACCTCGAATCAAACTCCCTCCCCGACGATCAATCCCTGAATGCGATGGCCCATGATGCTGAGGTTGCACGGAACCATGTGCAGTCCCTCGTTGACTCCGGTACAATCCCGGATGCGGCATCCTTCCAGGCACTTGCCGAAGACGCGCATCGCGTGCAAAAGCAGGTCGCGGCCTTCCTGAGTTCTAATCCTCTTCCATCCCCTGAAGTCCTAAAGAAGATGGCTGCCGCACACCTCGAGTACCTAGACATGCTTGACAAGGAGTTCGGGCCACCTTCGGAAGAGGATGTCGAAGCTGCACGACGGTTGCTGAAGGAACTGAAAACTGGGACGTAGGAAGAAAAGGACTCCAGAGCAACGCCCAGAAGAACCGCTCCGCTTTGTCTTGGACTCTGGAGCTGTGGTCGGAGAGAGCAAGGGGAGCCCCAAGTTCCGGGCTTTGATACGAGAGGCATTAGGAATTGCCTCGATCCTGATCATTCCTCCGATAGTTGTCACTGAGACCTTTCGTGACAACGCGCGGGACGTGCATCTCAATCTGCTCTTCAAGAGAGAAAGAGTCGTTGTTCCGGCGGTGGACTTTGAACTAGCGAAGGAGGCCGGAAGCTTACTCGCCGCTGCTGGCACTTCGAATGCTCCTGATGCGCAAGTCGTCGCGGAAGCCATCCGGAGATCTCCCTGTACGATTCTCGCGAGTGATGAGCACGATATTACCGTGCTGGCAGGGGATCGCAAGGACATCCGGGTCATCAACATTGATAAGCTGTAGTCCGAGTTGGCCTGCACTCGACGGGAACACGCTGCCGGCAGTAGAAAGTCAGCAACAGCCTGTCACGATAACGGAATCAATCGGGGGGTTACCAAGAAGTGCATTGTGGCGTTGTACAGGGTAGATGACCAAGGGAAGGAAACCCGCCATGAAGCCATTCGTTCTCACCTCGGCCCTCGTCGCACTAGTTAGCGGTGCGCTAATTTCAGGGACCATGCCACCGTATGCCCACGCTCAGGCTCTAGCGCCCGAACAACAGGCTCCCGCCCACGGCTACTGTTGTTTGCCTGCCCAGGTCGCGAAAGGGGAAAGGCTCTTGCCGGTGCGACCGGTGAACCCGCAATCGGTTGTTCGATCTGTGACCCATCTGAGGCTGGTGAACTTTCAGATCACCACGGTCGGCGGAAACCGCTCTGTTCATAGGCCGAGCGGACGGAACACGATTCAGTACGACTTTGGCTATGTCGCCGCAACCACCGGTACCCTGTTTGTGCATCACCGTCCTCGCTATGTCCGAGTGATCGAGACCGTGGAGCAGCGCAGGGCACGCGGAATCTCCATCACACCGGTTCTCGGCGGAGCCGATGCTGCTGCCATTCCTGCTGGGTACTATAGTCCGTGGGTTCTGGTGGTCGCCCAACCGCAGCGCCACTTAACCTTCTTTATCGAGAGCAACATCCCTCGTAACCGCCTTCGTCTCCTTGGCGATCTCCTTGTCGCCAAGGCAAAGACAGGGTGAACAGTGGGGACGTTTCGCTCGACAGGTCAGACGGTGTGCGTGCGGAATGAGTGTCGTGATGTGTGACTGATGCATACTGCTGGTACAGATAAGGATGACAGATGATACGAGGCTTTGGTTGGTTGCTGGTGCCCACGATGCTCATCTCAGGGTGTCTCGGCGGAAGGGTCGAACACACGGATGCACGTGGAGTGGGCAGTGTCAGTGTGAACCATTCAAGCTGCCCCGGTACATCGGCCAAGGCAGCAGTGCGCGGTTATTACGACGCGATCATTCGTCACGACACGTTCGGGGCAAAGTCGTGTCTTATGCCCTATTACCTGCAGCAGCTAGATCGCGTGGTCGATCCGGACTGGGATAATATCAAGTCTCTTCGAGCTTTGAAGCTAAAAGGGGCACTCGCTCGCTACGCCTCATTACCTGGTAACGTGCCGGCGAGATACGCCAGACCCTACGCCGCTGCGCAGATCGATGCCGAGTTCATCGTCCGTTACTACCATGTGGAAAGTTCATCCAACGGATTGACTATTCGCTTCATCTACGTGGTCAAACAACATCGAACCAGCCTCTGGCGCATTGCGGCGATTGGCTCAGGTCCATGACGACGCGTCCATTACTCTGAGGATGCACGGAGTGATTCAGCAGCCAGACGACATATCGCGAGCCACTGACACGGTGAGAGCCTACGGGCTAGCGACTGCTTCGCTCCTGCAACGCCGAATGAAGATCGAGTATGGCGAAGCCCATCGCCTACTCGATCAGCTTGAGCAACTGAGAGTGATTTCGCCACCCGATGACCATGGGCAACGGCACGTGATCTAACGAGACTGGCTCAGCATCTCTAGAGTGGGCCTTCGTATGAACGCATGTGATCCGGATGGAGCGGGTAATTGTTCTACGCGGGAATACTCACAGCCACCCAAGACCACATGGGATCATGACGAGTCGGACCGCCGACGCTTCGGAGTGTGCGCCGGTCTAGTTCGTCTCTGAGCCGTACTTCCACCAGGTGCAACCCTTTGGGCTTGGCACTTCGACATGTACTTCCCACGATGACTCGAGATGGGCGGGCCAGGTGTAGAGCACGCTCGCCGATCGTCGGTAGTCGATGGCCGTCTGGGTATAGCGGATGGCGGGCTTGGAAAAGTCAGGTACCCAGCTGCCTTGACCAATCGAATTCCACTTGTACTGATCCTGGTACACCGTCACGCGAAATGCACCGAGTGGTGTCACAGGACATCCCCTGTAGCGAACATACACGCTCCAAGAGGAGCCACCATCATCGTACGTACCTAGCGTACGACCACCTGTGTCAGTCACCCAGGTGGGCCACTGATCGTCTGGCTTCCCAAGGGTGAGGGCCTGAAGATCCGTATGGTGATGGACGGTAATGATGGTGTGCGCCTCCCAGAAAGTCAGGAGCAGTAGTACCGCCCCACCGCACCAAGCAAAACGTATAGCGACGCGGCGCAACCACTTGCTTCCTGTGACCTCGCTCATACAATCATCTTACGAGTGCCAACCGATCGCCTTCCATGTGGCTATGTACCAGCATCTCGGTAAGTCACCAATGCTGCAGGAAAACGGCCGTTTGTCTCCCTCGTTTCCTGCTGGTAGAAATACCCCTTTACTTTCGGCTAGAAGTCGCTACAATAATACCTACCGATCCCTTTTCACTACCAGGGGCCGACCAACACGATGATCTACGGCTACATCCGGGTCTCAACCGACCGACAGACCACCAAGGACCAGCTGCCGTGATCAACTATCAAGAGCAGACGGGCCAAGAGCCACACGACTTCGTCGACTCGGTGTTAAGACGCGCCGGGCAGATTCTCTTGAGTTACTTCCGAACGCCTACCCTTGTCATTGAGGCGAAAGGTGTTGGCGACTTGGTAACGGAGGCGGATCGAGCATCGGAGACGTACATTGTGGCGGCCATCCAGGAACGGTTTCCCGAGCATGGTGTCCTGAGCGAGGAGATGGGAGCGGTTCGCCCCAACGCCGATTACCTATGGATGCTCGATCCCTTGGAAGCGACCTACAACTTCTCACGCGGCCTGCCAATGTGGGGGGTCAACCTAGCACTGCAGATCGAGAGGCAGGTCCGCATCGCCGCTTTCTTCGATCCCCTGCTCGACGAGTTGTATTACGCCGAGCAGACGGCGGGGGTGACTCGCAATGGTCAACCGATCAGAGTGAGCGGTCTAGAGCAACTGCGAGACGCAGCTGTGTACTGTTCAACCCGGAAACACGTTGACCTGCTGAGCGGCGCGGTGCGGAAATTCCGTCACATCGGCTCAGTTGGGAATGCCCTCGCTTATGTCGCTGCCGGCCACCTGGATGCCGCCATCGAAGTTGGCGGCGGTCCGTGGGATTACGCAGCAGGCAGCCTATTGGTTCAAGAGGCGGGAGGCGTTTTCGGCTTCATTGAGTCGGGTGGTTCTCGCACGGCACTTGCCGCCGCTACGCCGGCACTCCACGCCCACCTTACAGAACTGCTCCTAACCTGAGGCTTATCTTCTTCCACGCATCGCCTTCCCTGTGGTCGTGTAGTAGTGGGTCACTTGTGTTGAGGTTTGCCTTTAAGTAGCTGTGGGAGGGAGGATGAAGTCTATCGTCCGCGTCAAGCCTCCCCCGGAGTCTGCTCATGTCCCGCCCCCAGAACGATCCGCTCCGTCCC